>Ga0233437_1000204_pt1 | contig 144278 bp, 137 predicted proteins | sample SI_122_August201_FD_182714 | JGI IMG/M metagenome (GOLD analysis project Ga0233437, IMG submission 182714) | Seawater microbial communities from Saanich Inlet, British Columbia, Canada - SI_122_August2016_200_MG | ecosystem: Environmental > Aquatic > Marine > Inlet | place: Canada: British... | reverse complement strand
TTTAATCTGTTGCTCATTAAACATATCTGTGTCTTTAATTAATATTCTTATTATATACCTAAATCTTTAATTGACTAAATCAAAAAGTAGGCACTTTTGGTGTCTACTTTTTGGGGCCCAGTTCACATCAAGGGGGTTTTAAGTTATACAAAAATCGCTAGATTAAAGAACTGCATCTTTAGCTGCCTTGGCCACACGGAATTTAACCACTGTCTTTGCTGGAATTTGGATAGTTTCACCAGTTGCTGGATTTCTTCCTTCTCTTGCTTTTCTATTAACCTTCACAAATTTACCAAATCCTGGAAGAATAAATTCTCCATTTCCTTTTACCTCGCTGTAAGCTAGCTCTACCAAATTATCCATAAATGAAATAACATCTTTCTTTGCCATTTCATTTTTGTCTGCTAGTGCCTGCATTACTTGCGACTTAGTCATTTTAGCCATATTTTTTGCTAAAATTAGTTAATAATGTGCCCAAGGCAATAAACATGCCTTGGCTGCTTTAATCCCATTTAAGTAGTTGCTCGAGCACAACTACATGTTTTTAAAGGAAAAACGCAAATTGATAACCTAATTATCGCATTTTCCTAATAAAAATGCAAATTTGCTTATCAACAGGCAAATTTGGTTCAGAATTTACAAAAATTATCTATTCTGTTAAGGTTCAAGTACTCAAAATTAAAATAAATATAAGGAGAAAAAATGAACCCCCTCAAAGGTACTCGATATGACTTCAATGGAGAAAAATTTGAACTAATAGTTACCATGGATGAAATAAAAAAATGGTTTACTACAGTTGCAGATCAAATTAAACAAAAATTTCACGCTAGCAGTGAACCACCTATAATAATAGGAGTAATTACTGGTGGACTTTACACTTTTGTTGATTTAACCAGAGCCTTGCAAGATAAACAAATGCGCTATCATGTCGATACAATTGGCATAAAAAGATATCAAGAAAATGAAAAAGCAGGAAATCCAATAATCTACAAAAATCCTAGTGCTAATTTACTTGGCAGAGATATTATAGTAGTCGAAGACGTTGTCGACGAGGGCTACACTCTTGACTATATTATTAGATTCCTAATCATCAATAATCCAAAATCAATAACCGTACTTGCCCTTGGTTGGAAAAGCAAAGCCACAAAAATAAATATCAAACCTGATTACTATGGCTTTGATTTACCCATCGTTTGGCTCATAGGCGAAGGTATGGATAATAATCAAACTGAACGCGGGCTCAAAGGTATCTGGCAAAAAGTTTCTTAAGCAATGAGGAAAAAAGTTAAATGACAACTCTATTAAAAGAAATAGAAGAAGCTCTAGAAGAAGCAAATGAAACTTGGAAAGATGTAGAAAATATTTTACTCGAAGAAAAAGATTCTGAAAATCCAAAATATGTAAGCATAGCTGAAGCAAAAAAAATATTTAACTATGAATTTGCACCTTTTGATGAGGGCTATAAGGCTATACCTTTTTTTATCTGGACCAAAAAATTCATTTATTCCAATATTACAGATTTAGGTTTTACAGTAGGCTGCGCCCCTCGAAATCCATGCAAACTAAATGAATTAAAAAAACAAGGTGAATAAAATTTAAAAACCAAAAAGGACACCAAAGTCCTTTTTTTATTGACATAGGCAAACAAAAATGCTAACATTTAATGTTAATAAAAAATAGAATCTTAAATACAAGGAGAAAAAAATGGAAGATATTTATTTCAGACTATTGCTTGGTCATCTTGCAGGAGATTATCTCTTGCAATCCCAACAAATGGCTATAAATAAAAACGAGAGTAGTTCTCAGGGACACCTATGGTGCTTATTTCACTGCTTAATTTATACAGCCGTAGTATGCCTTTTCCTCTGGACCATAAATCCATTGATTATTGCTTTAATATTTCTCAGTCATTACCCAATTGACAAATGGTCGCTTGGCAACAGATGGCTGACTTTGATCAGGGGAAGAAATATAAGAGATGAATTTTATGACAAACAATATTCCAAGCGCGATATTTCTCTACCTTTTGCCATAGTCGTTTACACTGTTGTAGATAATACTCTTCACTTACTACTTATGTGGGCAATAATTAGAATCTTTATAATATAAAAGGAAATAGTCATGAAAAAAATCGCCATATACCCAGGAACATTTGATCCCATTACCTATGGCCATCTAGATGTAATTAATACCGGATCAAAAATATTTGATAAAATAATTGTAGCAATATTAAAAAATCCAATTAAAACACCCATGTTTTCCGAGGGCCAAAGATTATCAATGATTCGAGCAGCTCTAACAGAGCTTAATATCACAAATGCCGAAGCTATATCATCAAATGGATTATCAGTAGATCTAGCCAGTAAACAAGACGCTATTGCTATAATAAGAGGGTTAAGACTCACAGCTGATTATGAAAATGAATTAAATATTGCTCTGAATAACAAAGTTCTAAACCATATGATATCCACAATTTTCATTCCGCCTGAACAAAATCATATTCATATTAGTTCATCCACCGTCAGGCAACTCATAGGCTTTGATAGCACAGAAAAACTTCATCAATATTTACCCAGATCTGTCATAACTATAATTGCAAAAAAATAAATCTAAATACCCAAAAAGGATGCTCGCGCATCCCTTTTTTATTTCTAAATATTTCTATTTACTCTCACCCCAATTTTTGCCTATTCCAACATCCACAATAACCGGTACTTTTAATTTTTCAACCGTCTCCATCTCATCCCTTATCATTTCACTTGCCTTTTTAACCAAACCCTCTTTGATTTCAAATACAAGCTCATCATGAACTTGAAGTATCATACGAACTTCATTGTTTTTAAATTTAGATTCAATTAGATTATCAACTCTAATCATTGCCATCTTCATTAGATCTGCCGCAGTTCCTTGGATTGAATGATTAACCGCCATTCTCTCAGCTGCCGCTCGAAGTTGTTGATGACTTGCTCCAATCTCTGGTAAATACCTTTTGCGACCAAATAAAGTCTCAACGTATTCCTGCGCATGAGCCAGGGCAATAGTATTTTCCAAATACTCCTGAAGGTCAAAGTAAACACTAAAATATTTATCAATAAATTCAATCGCCTCTTCGTAAGAGCTCCCTGTTCTCTGGGCAAGCCCTCTTGCTCCAAGTCCATACAAAATTCCAAAATTAACTTCCTTTGCTTTTCTTCTCATGTCAGGTTTAACCTTACTAAGCGGCACCTCAAATACCTCTGAGGCAGTTAAGGCATGAAAATCTTGCTTGGCAATAAATGCATCAATCATTTTTTTATCCCCACTCAAATGAGCCGCTATCCTAAGCTCAACCTGAGAATAGTCAAGTGCCACTATTCTATATCCCTTAGGTGCCACAAACCCGCGACGAATTTTCCTACCCAGCTCAGTTCTAATTGGAATATTTTGTAAATTAGGATTGGAGCTCGAAAGTCTTCCAGTAGCAGTTACTGTCTGATTAAATGATGCGTGTATCCTAGAATCCTTTTTGTTTATAAGCTCCGGCAGCGAATCAGTGTAAGTACTTTTTAATTTTGTCAGCTCCCGATATTCTGAAATAAAATCGATCACCGGATGTGCCCCAGAAAGTTTTTCAAGTTCTGCCGCAGCAGTTGAAATACCAGTTTTCGTTCGAGCTAGTCCAGCAGTTGCGATAGCAAGTTTATCAAATAGAACTTCTTTTAATTGAAGTGGGGATTTAATGTTAAATTCAACTCCTGACAACTTAAAAATATTTGATTCTAACTTTTTAATCCTTGTATCAAGCTCGCCACTCATTTTATCTAAAAACTTAGGGTCAACCACTACTCCATTAGATTCCATTTTGGCTAACACCGGTATCAAAGGGTTTTCGATTCTTTCCATCAAAGTATCCAAATTATTCTTAAGTAGTTGCTTTTTTAATTTCTCATACAGTCGCCAGGTATAGTCAGCATCTTCACATGAATAGTCAGCCACACGCAAAAGATCAACTTGACTCAAATCAATCTGATCCTTTCCTTTTTTGCCAATCAAATACTCTATCGGTGTCATCTCGTAGCCAAACTCAGTAAAAGCAAGGGCATCAAGACCGTGCTGGCGTGAACCAGGGTTTAATAAATATGACGCCACCATAGTATCAAAATGAACTCCATTAAGTACGTAGCCAGCCATCACCAAAACCTCTAAATCAAATTTAATGTTATGCCCTATTTTTTTAACACGATCATTTTCAAAAATAGCTCTAAATTTTTTATCTTTTGACTTATCGATTGTCAGGTAATATGCTTCTCCTTCCTGCCAACAAAAGCTTATTCCAAGTAATCTTGAATTAAATGGATCAACTCCGTCTGTTTCAGTGTCGAGAGCAAACTCTTTTTGCGAAGATAGTTTAGATAAAAAATCTAAATATTTTTTTTCATCATCAATTAAATAATATCCTTTTCTAATTTTAAAATTATCCTTTTTACCTTCAACCTTTTTATCAAATAAAGAATTCTGTCCTTTTGTAATAATCTTTTCAGCCGCAGGAATTCTAGCAATGAGGCCCTTGAAATTCCAATCAGAGAATAACTCAACTAGCTTAGCTGCATCAAACGGCTCTACTTTAGTCTCCTCAAGGCCAAACTCAAATTCTACGTCCCTTTTAATAGTTGCCAATTTCTTACTCATGATTGCATCTTTTTTAGATTCCTTAAGGAGTTTAACTGTTCTCTCTTTAAGCTCAGGGTCATCCAGTTTCTTATACAGTTCCTCAATTGCTCCAAATTTTAAAATAAGGTCCGTCGCAGTCTTTTCCCCTACTCCACGAACCCCAGGAATATTATCAGACGGATCCCCTCGAAGAGCTTTGTAGTCAACTACCATCTCTGGCCCAAACCCATATTTTTCTTTAACTCCTGCTTCATCATATATTATAGTGTCATTAATTCCCTTTCTAAGAGTGTACACAGAAGTATCCTTATCAACTAATTGCAATGCATCCATGTCTCCCGTCACAATAAATTTCTGAATACCCGAATCAACCTTACTAACAATTGTTCCAATAAGATCATCAGCTTCATACCCATTAACTGCATAAATTGGCATATTAAAAGCTCGAACCAGCTCTTTGACCATGCCAAACTGATGATACAGCTCATCCGGTCCAGCTTCCCTGTTCGCCTTGTAATCCGCATACATGTCATTTCGAAATGTCTTTCGAGCCACGTCAAAACAAACCGCAATATAGTCAGGCTTAATATCTTTTAAGACTTTAAGTAAAATATTTGCAAATCCATAGACTGCATTAACTAAAACGCCATCTTTGGTCATTAAAGGTGGCAGTGCATGGTATCCTCTATGAATGAGCGCATTTGCGTCAATTATGGCTAATTTTTCCTTTTTCATATATACTTGAAGTATACATAGTATTTGTTTATCATACAAATATGAAAGATGCGCTAATAAATAAAATATATCCTATATCAACGCCATAAACGGCTATAAAAATTTACTTAATGTAATCATTTTTTATGAATCATTTTTTCGTAGGAATAGCAGGTGGATCCGGTTCTGGAAAATCAACCTTATCATATAGATTAAGAGACAACTTTCCAGACTTTATTGAAGTTGTTCATTTTGACGACTATATAAAAGAAGATAAAGATGTTCCATTTCTTGAAGGAATGAGAAATTGGGATCATCCAGACGCTATATATTTTGAAAAACTATACCAAGATTTACTTCTATTAAAAGAAGATCAAAAAATTAAAATAATGACTAAAAGTAGTATTATTAATCCAATCTATGAAGAAAAAGGAAGAATTCAACACACCTTAGAGCCTAAAAAAATCATTATCGTTGAGGGTTATATGGCACTTCTAAATAAGAAAATAAATGATTTATTTGATTTGAAAATTTTCTTAAATATTCCAATTAATGAGAGTATAACCAGAAGGAATAAAACAACCTATGATAATGAATCAGAATATAATAAAAAAATTTTAATTCCCATGCATAAAAAATACGTCGAACCTACAAAAAATAATGCGGATTTATTAATTGATGCTTTAAATAATAATAAAGATGAAGTTTATAAAATTGTCTTTGATAAACTTACTAAAATTAAACTTCTACCCTCTAACTCTTGATTGCGACGCATTATGTGATAAAAAAACAATTAACCAACTAACACAAATTTAAGCTTGACAAACTTACAAAAAAGAGTAAGATAATAAAAATATAAAATATGTTAATTAAATTTTTTCACAATAAATTGAGGATGAAAAAATGCCAAAAAATATCAAAAAAGAAAAACTTGATGATGAAGACGATATGTCATGGCAAATAGCGAATCTTATTTTAGAAGAAAAGCAAAGAGGTTCGAATATCACTGAATCTACAAAAGCTCCTAGCCTTGATTACTACGATAATAGAAGAGAGAAAGGAGCTAACTACAGAGGAAAATATGGCATATTTAATGATTTTAATTAAACGCAAATAAAATTTGCACCAAAAAAACAAGATCACTCAAATCTTGTTTTTTAATACTTAACTATTTCCTCCCCACACTCACGATATTTCTCTTTCCTTCTGAAATAAAGTTTTCTAGTACCTTAAACCCACTTTTCTTAAATAATCTCTTTAATTCTCCTCTTGTTAGTGCCCTGTAATAAATATCACCCTCTTTTTTCCCATCTCTACTTTTCCAAGTAGTCATTACATCTTTAAACCCAACTCTTCTACTTTTCCAATAACTCTTTTTAACCCCTCTCTGCCACATATTCCAATTAGTCATAGCAACTATTCCACCGGACTTAAGTAGTTTAAATATATCATTCAAAACCTTCAACCTATTATCCCCACCTGCCACATGATTAAAACTTGCAAAACAAAAAATCACATCAAACTCCCCTATAATCTCATCTAATTTTAATATATCTAACTTCTGAGTCTTTCCTTTATTTTCCCTAAGCAGTGCCTCACTCATGTCCACCCCTAAATACTCTACTTCAGGTAATATCTCAAACAGTCTCCCATTGCCACATCCCACATCAAGTACCCTGTCTCTTTTCTTAACATATTTCTTAACAAGCTCCTCCATCTCAGGCCAAATCCTATCTCTGGTATCAGAAAACTCGCTCCCAATGAGCTCATAGGTCTTTTTCGTTACTTCCATTATTTCTTCTGCATTTTGATTATTCATACATATACCTTAACATATATTAAAAGATAATAAAACATTGACTTTAGTCCATTTTTCATATACTATTAACCAAATGAACATATCAACTCAAATCATCAAATACCTGCAAAAAAATCCTCCTAAGAGCGAGAAGGATATTTTATTTGCCAAAAGAAAATTCTGCAAGGAAACTAAAACTCACAGAGCTCCCAGTAATTCCATGCTCCTTGCTGAATATAGGAGACTAAAAATGAGTAGCCCAAATCTACATAACCTTCTTAAAAAAAGAGGGGTTAGAACTCTTTCTGGTGTTGCTCCAATTGCCGTTCTCACAAAACCATACCCCTGTCCAGGTAATTGCGCCTATTGTCCAAATGAAAATGAAATGCCTAAAAGCTATCTATCAAATGAGCCAGCTGTAATGCGTGCAATTCTATGTAAATTTAATCCTTACAAGCAAGTTCAAATGCGCTTGCAAGCTCTAAATAGCAACGGCCATGAAACAGACAAGCTAGAGCTGATTGTCATGGGTGGTACCTGGTCATACTTGCCAACAAGTTATCAAAATAGATATATCACCGAATGTTTTAGAGCAGCTAACGACTTCCCAAGATCAATTAAGAAAACTAAAACAACTCTTGAGCGTGAACAAAAAAGAAACGAGACCGCCAAAAGCAGAATTATCGGCCTAACTCTTGAAACCAGACCAGATTATATTGATAAAAAAGAATTAGAAAAAATGAGAAATTTTGGTTGTACTAGAATTGAAATTGGCGTGCAGCATATTGATGATAAAGTTTTAAAACTTAACAAACGAGGCCACAATAATGACGCCACTATAAGAGCAACTGCTCTTATGCGCGACTTTGGCTTTAAAATCACTTATCATATGATGCTTAATCTAGCGGGATCCACTCCAGCCAAAGATCTATCTATGATGAAAACTATTTTTACTAGCCCTAATTACCAACCTGATCAAATAAAAATATATCCTACTATTGTTTCCAAGGGATCTCTTCTGTATAATTGGCACCACCAAGGTAAATGGAAGAGCTATACGACCAAACAATTAGTAAATCTACTTATTAAAATAAAATCAATCACCCCACCATGGGTTAGAATAATTAGAGTTATTAGAGATATTCCAGAAGAGTCAATTATCGCCGGAAACAAAATTACCAATATGAGACAAATCATCCAGTCTGAAATGAAAGATAAAGGTGTATCATGCAACTGTATCCGTTGCCGAGAAGCAGGTCACGCATTAAAAAATGGTAATATTGTTACAGCTCAAAAATATTTTAAAAGACAATACAAAGTACAAAATGGTAAAGAATGCTTCCTAAGCTTTGAATCTCCAAATAAAAAAATCCTTTATGCTTTTTGTAGACTCTTTTTACCTAATGACTCCGATACAGCAATTGTCCGCGAACTTCACACTTATGGCCAAATGGCTTCTATTGGGAAAATTGGAAACATTCAACACACCGGCCTAGGCAAAAAGCTACTTGCTAGTGCCGAAAAGCTAAGCAGAAAGAGTGCATACTCAAAACTATCTATTATTTCAGGTATTGGAGTAAGGAATTATTATAAAAAATTCAACTACAAGTTGGATAATACTTATATGATTAAAGGGATATAAAAAAATGACTATTTCTAGTCATTTTATTTTTAATACTCCTCTTGAAAAAAAATATCCCGGGGTATTAATTCTATCTCATCCTCAGACATAATTTTCTTTAATTCCTTTTGCACTGCAGTTTCAGCACCTATCATAACTCCCTGAATCAATTCTCTTAACATTCCTTCCTGATTATCTGCTTTTCTACTAGTTTCTAAAATAATAATTGCTAATTTGGAAAATAAAGATTTTTCTTCCTTAACAATTTTTTCAATCAATAACTGTGTTTCATGTTCTAATTTTTTATCCTCTACTTCGCTATTATTATCCACTTTGCCTCCATTTATTTTTACTACTTTTTATCTTACTATTCATCGAAATATTATCTTACAAAAATTAAACTCCTTTGTCAAGTCACCCTATCTCTGTTACCATATACATATACAACTAACTAAAACATTATGCCAAAAACAGATTACAAAAAAATAACCAACTTCATTTTTGAGCTTAATCACCTAAAAAAACAAAGACACACCGGCATGCAATTCGCAGGAGTAAAAAATCCCGAATCCGTAGCCGAGCATGTCTGGCGAGCAGCACAAATCGGATACATCCTAGCTGAACTAGAAGGTGATGTAGACTCCGAAAAAGTTGCAGCCATTGTTCTGATTCACGATAATGGAGAAATTAGAATTGGCGATCAACATAAAATAGCTTCTAGGTATTTTTCTACTGACAAGGCCGAAGAAAATTCTTTTCTCGACCAAATAAAAAACTTGAGTGAACAAACAGAAGCTAAATGGAAAGACTATTTCAATCAGTTTGAGAATAGAAATACTAAAGAAGGCATCATTGCCAAAGATGCCGACTGGCTAGAACAAGCCTTTGAAGCAAAAGAACAAGTTGATCTGGGATATCCTATCGCCCAGGCTTGGATTGACCATGTTGAAAAAGCTCTGGAAACAAAGTCAGCAAAAAAACTTTTGGCTGAAATGAAAAAAACAAATTTTGCCGACTGGTGGGTAGGATTAGAAAAAATGACATATAAAAAACTAGATAAGTAAATGAATTACAATAATCTCAAAAAATCAGACAAACAAGTCTGGAATATAATAAAAAAAGAAATGACTCGTCAAGTAGACGAGCTTGAACTTATTGCCTCAGAAAACTATACCTCTCCAGCTGTTCTTGAAGCCATGGCCACAGTTCTAACCAATAAATATTCTGAAGGATATCCAGGTAAGCGCTACTATGGTGGTAATCAAAACATAGACAGCATTGAAACTTTAGCAATTGAGCGAGCTAAAAAATTGTTTTGTGCTGAGCACGTCAATGTCCAACCCCTTTCAGGCTCTCCAGCAAACGCCGCGGTATATATGGCTCTTCTGAAACCAGGTGATAAAGTACTTGGACTAAAACTGGATCATGGCGGACATCTCTCTCATGGTCATCCTGTTAATTTCTCCGGTATGCTCTATAAATTCATTCAATATGAAGTTGACTCAAAAACCGGTAAAATTGATATGGCTAAAGTTGAGCGTATTGCAAAAAAAGAAAAACCACGTATGATTGTAGCCGGTTTCAGCGCATATAGCAGAGAAATTGAATGGAATAAATTTAGAGCCATTGCCGATAAAGTAGGGGCTTATCTGTTTGCCGACATTGCTCACACCGCTGGCCTAATTGCCACTGGCAAACTAACTAACCCTGTTCCAATCGCTGATGTTGTAACTACCACAACTCATAAAACTCTTCGTGGCCCAAGAGGCGCCATAATAATGTGCAAACAAAAATATGCCAAAGCAATTGACAGATCAGTCTTCCCTGGCATGCAAGGTGGTCCGCATGATCACATCACAGCAGCCAAAGCAGTCGCTTTCGGCGAAGCCCTGAAACCAAATTTCAAAACTTATGCCGCAACTGTTATTAAAAACAGCAAAACACTATCAGCTGAGCTTAAAAAACTAGGATTCTCTATCATATCAGATGGAACTGATAATCATCTAATAGTCGTTGATCTAACAAACAAAGGTATTACCGGTAAAAAAGCCGAGAAGATTCTCGAGTCAGTCGGTATTTCAGTTTCACGCTCAACCATACCAAATGATCCTAATCCGCCAATGAATCCGTCAGGCATTAGACTTGGCACTCCGGCACTCACTACTCGAGGCATGAAGGATCGCGAGGTTAAAATAATAGCTCATTTAATAAATGATGCAATTGATAATAAAAATCTAGTTAATATCAAATCAGAAGTCAAAAAATTATGTAAAAAATTCAGAGTTCCTGGTATATAAAAAAACTGAGTAATTTCTACTCAGTTATTTTTTTACTATATATTCCCATCCGCATACGCACTTTGTACTATATTAGGTATAGCTACTTTTAAAACCTCTACTTTCAGCTTTCCATCTTCCATCTTGTACTTTCTCTCAATTTCAACAAACCCAGATTCCATATTAAGCACCTTTACACTTAAAGTTTTAGGATCGCTCCTTTTCTCCATCTCCATTTTTATATTTCCTCCTTTTTTAATAAAAAATCCGCCGTTAGGGCGGTTGTTTTTGTTTTATACTAACTAAAACCACCCAGCTAATCAGTTGAAGCTGGGGGAGTAGGTAAACCAATTTTATTCCATGTATTAATCATATTAAATTCATCTTATCACAAAGAATTTTTTTGTCAAAAAATTCCAAATAGCTTAACAATAAATAGCAAATATAGTATCAAATACATTAATCCCTCCCAAATGTGGATGCGCCTAGAAATTCCAGATATTGTAAATACAAGTGTTGCAATGACTACCACCGGTATACCAATCAAAAATGTCTTATCATCTACTTGAAGTGTTTTAAATATTGCTGGAAAACCAATAACCACTAAAAGATTAAATACATTTGATCCAAAGATATTACCAATCGCAATTTCAGCTTTGCCTTGCATAGCTGCCTTGACAGAGACAAGTAATTCCGGTAGCGACGTACCAAGCGCTACTGCAGTAATGGCTATAAGTCCCGGATTAATATTAAATAATGCCGACAATGCAATCACCGAATCAATCATAAGCTTAGACCCGATAAATAAGCCAACAATCCCTAGCGCGAGCATTAATAAATCCATGCCATTAATCTTTGGTCTCTTACCACCAACCTTTTTTGCATTGTCTTTTTTCTTTTTTGCTTTTGATTCAACTGCTGGAATAATATCAGGCAGGTCTCCCGTATCTTTAATGGCCGCATCTTCAGATTCATTATGAATCATTGTATACGCCAAATAAATAAAGTAAGTCACTAAAAGAACTATTCCTTCTGCCATAGTCACTTGCCTATCCCAAAGAACTATTAGAGCCAGTCCAGTTGATATAGCAAGTAATGGTAAATCAAGATCAATTAAGTTTTTTGTCACCACAATCTTTCGAGCCACAACGGCAGAGACTCCAATCACAAGTAAAATATTAGCAATATTTGATCCAATAGCATTTGCCACCACAATCTCAGTCGCACCCTGCCAAACTGCCATAAAACCAGAAATAAGCTCAGGAAAAGAAGTCCCAGCAGCAACAATTGTCACGCCAACAATAAAAGGGCTAATTCCAAGAGCTAACCCAATTTTTTCAGATTTTTCGAGCAGCCAATCAGCTGATTTTACTGTCAAAGCAAGTGACGCTATAAATACTAAAATCCAAATAAATACCATTATACTAAAATTATCTAATTATATATATATTATACACGAATTGCTAAAATCACACAAAACAGCTAAGATAAATACATGATAAAACTAATCGATGGCAAAAAAATATCACATAAAATTTTTAGAGACTTAGCTAAAAGAACTAAAAAACTAAAAACTAAACCAACCTTAGCCGTTATTTTAATTGGTTCAGATAAAGCCTCTCATCTATACGTATCTATTAAAGAAAAAAGAGCTGTCGAAATAGGTATTAATTTTAAAAAATTTATCCTACCAACTAAAACCAAACAAACTGAAGTAATAAATCTAATTAAAAAATTAAACTTAAATCAATCAATTACCGCTATCCTAATCCAACTACCACTACCAAAACATTTAAACACAGATAAGATTATTAACTCCGTTGATCCTAGAAAAGATGCTGATGGCATTCATCCTGATAGCAAAGTATTACCCGCCACAACTGGCGCTATCATAGAAGCACTTAAATACACCAAAGCTAATTTAAAAAATAAGTCAGTTGCCATTATTGGCAAAAGTAAAATTGTTGGGTTGCCAACATTTAAATACCTAAAAGATAAAGCCAAAAAAATTAATATCTATGACTCTAAAACGAAAAATCTACCCGCTGAATGCAGCAAGGCAGATATCCTTATAGTAGCCATTGGTAAAGCTAATTTAATTGATCATAAATATATTAAACCTAGTGCAATCGTTATTGACGTAGGTATTAATAAACTCAAAGGCAAAACAGTTGGTGACGTTGATTTTAATAGCACGGAGAGCATTGCCAGCTATATTACCCCTGTTCCAGGTGGTATTGGCCCAATAACAGTCGCTGCACTACTAAGTAACACAATCAAGCTCAATAATAAATAATGTATGATCAATATTCCTACCAAACAATCTACAAAGATCCCTTCAAGAGCATTTCTGAAAAGAGAGCCAAGCACTCTAGACATTCATAAAATGAAAGGAGCTCATTTTTCTGGCAAAGGAGTAAAGAGAGGAAGCGTAACTTCAACAAAAAAAGGTGGCGTAACAGGCAGACTTAGAGATGAAATTAATAAAGGTGGTGCATTCGGCTCAACAAGAAAATCAAAATATCAAAATTTAAGTAACGATGACATTAAAACCATGTCTGGCTTGATCTATGATGAAATGAAAAAAAACGAACGACCAGGACTTACCGCCTATCAAAAAAATAAGATTCTACAAAAAGGAACTAAACTAACAGCAGATAAAAGAAAAGATTTTAGCAAATCAGATCTGAAGGATTTTAGAGAAATTGTGACTAAAATAGAACAACAAACATACGGCATAGGTAAATCAAACCCAAAAACTACTCCTAAAAGTACTATTCCTAAAAAAAGCAACTCAATCAAAAATAATTTTAGATTAAATCAACCTGTAGCCTTAAAAAGAAACAAATTTCCCAATACTACAGAAAATGACGAACCAACCGAAAAAGACAAACCAACCCCGAAAAAGAACTTGTTAGATAATATTGCTACTGCATCAACTCCACTTAAAAAACCCTCTTTAGAAAAGCCAGAAAACACTTCAATGCCGATTGACATGCCTATTGATTAGAAATAAAAAAACGAGCACTTTATATTAAGTGCTCTTTTTTATTTTTTCAAATATTTTCATACTATGAAATGCAATACTCATGCCTCCAAGTACTATACTTGCTCCAAAAAAGAAAATTCCAAATTTAGATGCTATTGGATGACCAGGGATTCCAGATCCACTAAATAAAATTGGTAAAAAGAATATCCAATAAGTAGCTGCCCTAACCGCAAATTTCATCTTGCCCCACAGGCCACTTTTAACACTAACATTAAATTTCATTTCAACAAGACTGAGTACCAACAGTATAAACTCAGCTAATACATTTATCCATGCCAGAACCGGACTAAACAAATAAACTACTTTAAAAAATACTAAATCAAATAATTTATCAACTATCCGGTCAAACCATGCTCCAAACTGAGTTTGAGTTTTATTGGTCTTTGCATAAAGCCCATCAAAAAAATCCGATATCCAGCAATATATTGCTGGCATAAATGCAAAAAAATAAATTCTGGTTGTCGGCTCTAAAATCCAAAAAAAATAAAATAACAGAACTATAAATAAAAAACGAGATAGCGTAACTAAATTAGCAATTTGATTTTTTAACCATTTTCTTTTTGGATCAATAGTAAAAATTCTTTTAATAAAATCAATCTCAACTGGATTATTAATAAGTAATTTCAAAAAATTTACTATTTTCACAAAATTCTCCTTATATAAAAAAGCTGATTTTTTAACCAGCTATTTTTTTAGAAAACTACATGCTCATATCAACGTTCGCACCCTTTGAATCATTTTTGTCAATGCAACCCACTCTTTGGGCCGACTCTTCTTTTTCATTAGCTTCTTCCTCTTGTGGCAATTCACCATCTGTCACAAAGTGATATTTTGCTTTTTTTTTATTGATACTCATATTCAACCCTTGGCTGACTTTTTCCGGATGCAGATTCATCGCAACGATCTCATTTAAACCGTGCATAAATTTTCCTCCTTTTTATTTTTGGCTAATTTTAACCTTACTTTAATAAGTAAAACTTGTCAAATTTGAATCTTTATGATAAACTGAATTCATCTTTTTGTATAAAATTTATGGCAAACAAAGAAAATCAAATTAATAAAGAATTTTGGCAAAAACTCTGGTCAATCCTAAAACAATTCCAAAAAAGAATGATTTGGCTTTTTGTAATTGTTGCACTTTTTGAACTAACCAGACTTGCTAGCCCATATCTATTAAAACTAGTAATTGAACATCTTGAAAATTTTGATGCGGAAAAAATCAAGGAGCTACTTTTACTTATCACTCTCATATTTGCCTCCGATGGATTATCAACCGTAATCCACTATTTTAAAGATAGAATTATTTTTGCTTTCTTAATTGATATGGAATATTCTCTACCAATCACTCTACAAAAAAAATTAATTTCTCTCTCCCTTGGATATCATGAAAAAGAAAACACAGGTAACAAAATCATTAAAGTTCAACGTGGAGTTGACAAGCTAATTGATCTTATGGTCAATATTTGCTGGGAATTTATACCGACAATTGCAAACATCACCTTCATATTTATTATCATGTGTTATTTTAACTGGCAGGTTTCACTAATTTTTGCTTTCTTTATCCCTATCTTTTTAATAATTACCTATGTCATGAACAAACGTGTTAATCCCATGAGAAGAAGCAGACACGAGGAATATGAAAATGCATCAGGAATTCTTGGTCAATCAATCATTAACATCTATACAGTACAATCATTTGTTCAGGAGCTAAAAGAAACCAAAAAATATACTAGCATTAGAGGTCAAATTAAAAGAATTGAGTCTCTTGAATGGCGTATTGTTTTAAACTTCAATGTCTTAAGGGGCCTAACAATTGATGTTGGTCGAGTCGCAGTTATTTTCTACAGCGCTTTTCTTGCCTGGCAAGGCAACATCTCTCTGGGTTCTCTTGTTTTCTTTATTACTCTATCAGAAACAGCCTATCATTCTCTGTTTAGAATATCTCGAACCTATGACAGACTAATTGAAAGCTCAACCGCCGTAGAGAGAATCACCAAACTTCTAGACGTTGAAGAAACTATTGATAATAACCCAAAAATAGATCTTAAAAAAGAACTCAAAGGTAGTATTAAATTCGATAATATTTCTTTTTCCTACCATGCCAAAAGTAAAACTCCAGCACTTAAAAATGCTAATCTAGAGATAAAACCCGGTGAAACTATAGCACTTGTTGGCCCTTCAGGCGGAGGTAAAACTACCGTAGTAAAACTCCTCTACAGGCATTATGATGTTACCAAAGGTGGCATCTTGGTTGATAATCATGACATACGTGACTATGACATTCATAAGTACAGATCAAATCTAGCCATCGTCCCTCAAGATGTTGAAGTTTTTAATACTTCACTCAAAGAAAATATCGCTTACGGAAAAACAAATGCCACGCAAGCAGAAATTGAAGAAGCAGCTCGCATTGCTAATATTGATTTTATTCCGGGTCTTGATAGGGGTTTTAACACCCTCGTTGGTGAACGCGGTGTCAAACTCTCAGGCGGACAAAAACAACGCGTTGGTATAGCTAGAGCAGTACTTTCTAAGCCAGCCATATTAATATTTGATGAAGCTACATCAAACCTTGACACTCATTCAGAGAGATTAATTCAAAAATCAATAGAGCGCATATCAAAAGATCAAACTATGATAATTATTGCTCACCGTCTTTCAACCATTGTCGGTGCTGACAAAATATTTGTAATTGACAAAGGGCGCATTACTGAGTCAGGCACCCATGAGGAGCTTCTTAAAAATAAAGATGGGCTCTATACTGACCTACTCAAACTTCAAGCTCTAGGAGAGCTAAGATAAACTAAAACCGTCCCGATACTTACTCGGGACGGTTTTTTAGTATTTAAATAATTCTATTTTCCCATCACTCCTTTCATCCAGCTCTGCCACTCCTCTCCACCGCTACCATTTTTGCTCCTATACTCAGCCCAAAAATCTTCAGCTTTGACTGCTTTAATTCCCTGATGTTCTCCTATCTCCCATAAATGCGAATCATTAGATATAATATATTCCGCTTCTCCAGCAATAGCTGCGTCAAAAAACTTATTATCATCTCTATCATATTTCACAATCTTTACTCTTGTCCTTGGTCGAACCTCTTCAACTGAAATCATAAATTTCTCAGCTAATTCACGGTGTCGCTCATCATTTACTAGTCTATCCAAAATCAACCTGTATTCTTTCCAGATTTTATGGGTCACAACAGCCCTTAGATTTCCATCCATCACCTCATCAAGAATTTTTCGTGCATAACTGAAATCATCCTTCCAGGCATCTATTAATATATTGGTATCAATTACTACTGTATGCATATACTTGATTTTACCTCATATTATGATAAGATACAAGAATAATGTGTAGGTCCTTGCGGTACCTCCAGTACAACGCAAGGCCCGTTTTCAGTATTCAGACTGAATAAATTCAGTCTTCATTTAACCCTCAAACTATGAAAATAGGAATAGTTGGCCTACCAAATGTTGGCAAATCAACATTATTCAAGGCCCTAACAAAAAATCCAGTCGAAGCATCAAACTACCCATTTTGCACCATTGATCCCAATGTGGGTATTGTTGAGGTACCTGATAATAGACTAAATAAATTAACCGAGTTGTACAACTCAGAAAAAACAGTCCCTGCAGTCATAGAGTTTGTTGATATTGCAGGTCTTGTCAAAAATGCTCACAAAGGAGAAGGTCTAGGCAATCAATTCTTGTCTCACATCAAAGAAGTAGATGCCATAGCTCATGTCATCCGTAATTTCCACGATGACAACATTACTCATGTCGAAGGACGCATTGAGCCAACTGACGATCTATCAACCATAGAAACTGAACTAGCCATGGCTGACATTAGCTCTCTAGAAAAAATGATTGATAAGCTAGACAAAAAAATAAAATCTAACGATAAAGAGGCTTCAAATCAAAAAAATATTCTAGACGCTATTTTAAAAGATTTAGGCAATGACAAAAAACCAAATATAGGGGGTCTTAAGCAGGAAGATCAAAAATATGCCAAGGGTTTGAACCTACTAGCCTTAAAACCAGAACTCTATATTGAAAATATTGATGAAAAAACATTAAAAGATTTCAAACCAACTATACCAGACTCCATTCCTATTTGTGCCAAACTTGAAGCTGACCTAACTGATCTGAGTAAAAAAGATTCCATTGATTATCTAAATGAACTTGGCATCAAAAAAACTGGCCTAGACCAGTTGATTATTGAAAGCTACAAACTTCTAAATTTAATTACTTTTTTTACTGCCGGCCCCAAAGAATCTCATGCCTGGACCATTGAAAATGATACCAAAGCTCCAGCAGCTGCCGGAAAAATTCATACCGACTTTGAACGTGGCTTTATTAGAGCTGAAATCATCAATTGGCAAAATCTTGTTGATGAGGGTGGAGAAACTGCAGCTAAAGAAAAAGGATTAATGAAAATTGAAGGCAAAGACTACACAGTTAAAGATGGTGACGTCGCATACTTTAGATTTAGCACTTAATTTCCCCCTGCCTCAACACTTTAATTTCCTTACCTATAACCTTCACAATCGTTGAGGGTTTTTTCTTTTTTAGTTTTCCCCCATCAATTATCATATCTACCTCGCTCTCCTTAATTTGAGCTAAAACTTCATCCACACTATAACAGTTCCCTCCCCCAGCTTTATTCGCACTAGTTGCTGTAATTGGCCTACCAAGCTTCTTAGCAATTGCTCTAATAAATGAACCCGTAGAAACCCGAACAGCACACGTTTCTTGACCAGGTAATAAATAGATTTCCTTGTTCTTAACTGGAAGTACGATAGATAGTCCTTTGTGATCAATCAAAAGTCTATTCTCTTTTCCATTCACCTTAAAATATTCCCTAACCTTGCAATTACTCCCAAGAATTAATGGCAAAAACTTCTTAAAACTTCTCCCCTTTATCTTATATATCCTCTCTACCGCCTTTTTATTTGTCGCGTCAGCCGCAAGCCCATAGGCAGTTTCTGTAGCAGTAACCAAAACACCGCCAGAAGCTAATACTTTGACGGCTTGATCAATTAAATTTTTAGTAATTTTCTCTATCATATTTCAATTGTGAACTTAGAAATTTTCACAATAACGTTTATAAATATCTCTTAATTAATTTTTCTCTAGTCATTGTTGCCTTATCAACCTTCCTTTTTTCACTGGCAAAATGTCTTTCTTTTGTCTCTTTATCAATCTCTCCCTCAACGGTAAAACCTATACTCTCCATCAATCTTGGATGTTTAGCGACAATCCATGAAGTTGCCGTGATATATTTAATATCTTCATTATCCTTAACTAATTGTGCTAATTTTTTAAAACCATCTTCTAACGCAGTCTTTTTCTCACTTAGATTCATTGTTTCTGCTGGCGACAAATGAATATGAATAAAATCCTTACCTCCTAAGCCATAGCTTAATATTTCATTAATTGGTATAAATTTATTCTCATTTACAATAACTTCTCTTTCTTTTTCTTCAAATTCCTTTGGATTATTTCTTCTTAAATCAACAACTGGTTTAATTAGAGGATAAATTTTTTCTATAAATTCATTTCTATCACTTATGCCGGAAGATTCATCTAGCAATTGCTGAAGTTTTTCTTTATCTAAAAAATTTTTAGCTTTTGCTTGGATTGCTTTTAATCTTCCTTCCGAATTTTCATAGTTATCAAAAAATTTTCCAAGTTCATCTTTAACGCCATGGTCTTCTTTTACATCTTCATTAATATTTACTTGTTCAATTCTATTTTTCTCTATCATTTTATTCTATTATTTCAACTTTTGTATCGATATCAGCCCAGCTATATACAGTTTCAGCTGGCCCTACTCCAAGTCGAATGCATCCATGTGAAACAGGTGTCCCTAAATGATCCTCTCCTTCCTTATACCCATTTGGCCATTCAGGCAACTCATGTATCCCTATTCCTCGAGCCGGATCAATCACCATCCAATAAGGCATCCAAAGTCCATAGCTAGACCATGCTCTTGGATTCTTATTATGAATCTTAAATTCTCCAAGTGGTGTCCACATACCAGCTTTTCCAGTTGACACCAAATACTTTCCTGTTATTTCTTCATTTTCATAAGTATAGAGCATCTGCTCGCTAAGATCAATCACAATCTTTTTTATCTTTATCTTATCTTCAATTTCAGGCAACTCCCCTGACCAAGCAATTGTCTCATTATCTGGTAATCCTGTTCTAATAACCTTATAGTCATCCAAACTAAATTTCATCTCATCAATTTCGCGTGCCAGAATTGGCATGGTAAACACAAGCAGTGCCCCAACAATCAAAACTATTATCTCAAATTTTACAATTTTCCTCCACATTAATAAAAAATTACTTTTTAAAATACTCAATAGTTTTCTTCACTTCTTCTTTTACCCCATCAATGCATTCATATTCTCTAACCTCACTCTCATTCACCCACTTATAATCAACAAAAGCATGTTCTTCTAGTTCAACTTCACCTCTTAAATACTTAGCTGCAAATTTTACCAATACCACCGGAATTCCATCAGGTCGAATAAAAGAAACACTATTAATATACTTTAAATTCCTATCTATTTCTACTCCTGCTTCTTCTTTCGATTCTCGACAAAGCAAATCCTCAACCGCACCCTCATAATCAAGCACATCTCCATTTATTCTTGTTGGATTATCTAAATCCATATCTTCCCATTCGAGCTTACCCCCTGGCACACAATACCTTCCTGGATGAACTTTTTCTTTTTCACTTCTTTTTAATATTAGACACCGCCCATCACTCTCTCTATAAATCACAACATTGGCTACAAAATAAAATAGTTTATTTTTCTTAGCATTATCAGTACTAATTTTTTTTGCTGGCATAAATTTAATATTACTCTCTATAAAATTCAGCTGCGTCTTCAGGCGAAACTGTATTTATAATAATTCTGGACCCCATCTCAACTCCTGCCCATGTGCTTCTACGAGGACAAATTCGAATATAGAAATGTTCATCCTTATCAGTAATTGATTGATGAAGATACATGTTGTAAGGAATCTTTAATTTATTCAATTTAGTCACAATATGCTTCATCATCTTAGCAATTGAAGCAATCTCCTCTCGATTAAGTACTGTAATGTTATCTAGATGTTTTCTAGGAGCCACCCAGGCTTCATACTGATAAATTGAAGCATACGGAGTAAAAGCTACTGCATGATCATCTCCTAAAATGTGCCTCTCGCCTTTTTCTTCCTTTGTGATCAAATTACAATAATAGCAATGCCCATGTTTAATCCTATACTCCTGAGCTTTAGCTAGCTTATCAATTATATGAAATGGCTGAAATCCAGCTGCAAATATTTGTGAATGGGCATGCCTAAGTGATGCCCCAGCTTTTCCACCCTTATTTTTAAATATCAAAATATATTTTATCTTCTCATCTTTCGAAAGTTCATTTGTCCTATTTATATATGATTCGAGAATTCCGATCCAATGATCAAGTGGCAAATCTCCGGTTTCTCTATGATGCTCTGGTGTTTCAATCACCACTTCCTGATAGCCATATGCTTTGTCATTTTCAGGACTAACTGCCGGAAAAATATTTTTAATCACCTTTACCTGCCAATTATCTTTATCTCCCGCATAAAAAAGACCCTTAACATCCTTTTGATTATCTGGGCAAAAAGCACACTTCTTTATTTCTTCCTCAATCGCCTCTTTACTATCTCCCTCATCTTTAGTCTCCTTAGGTCTTTTAGCCCGACCCGGTGCAATAATCACAAAACGATCATGAATTTTATCCTCTCTTACTTCAGATTTTTCTAATTTAGGCATACCTTTTAAATTTAATTAGTATATATTAAGTATATCTCTTTTTTCCTATTTTTTAAACTTAAAACTGTGTTCCTGGGTTCCGTAGTATTCAACCGGAAATTTAGCCACCCAGCTACCAAGTTTACCACTTTTTTCAAGATCAAACCCAAGTGACAGTCCTTTGATAAACCCAGCTCTATAGGCATCCCCTGCTCCAGTCGGATCAACTACACGCCTTGGTTTAATAACTGGAATTTTTATCCTTTTGCCCTGACTGTGTATTACTGATCCCTTAGCCCCAAGAGTTACTACCAAAAATCCAACCAATTTCTCCAAACTTTTTATACTTCTAAGTCCCAATTTTTTCATTATCAACTCAAGCTCATAATCATTGCACATTAATCCGTAAGCATCTTTAACCAGATATCCCAGCTCACGAGAATTGAGTGCCGGAATCTGCTGACCTGGGTCAGCAATATAAGCTATACCTAATTTCTTATACACCCGAGCCGCACTCATCATATCTTCCGCGTTACCAGGTGACACAATCCCTATAAAAGCTCTACCAAAACTTTTTATCTTTCTTTCATTTATCCCACTTGCCACTCCCATGGTTTCTAAATGAAGTGCTGTAATCTGATTGTCGCTCGTATCAGTCACAATATGAGCTGATGCAGTATTTTTACTATTAATTAATTTTATCCCATCCATACAAATCTTATTTTTTTTCAACCACTTACTGTAATCACCAAAATCAGCTCCAGCTTGGGATAATATGATAGGCTCTTCTCCAAGTAACTTTAGATTGTACGCAATATTGCCTGCTGTTCCTCCAAAATTAATCTTCAATTTATCAACTAAAAAACAAACTGACAAACTATGTATCTTATCAGCCATTATGTGATCTGAAAACTTTCCCTTAAAATCCATGATCTTATCATAGACTAAAGAACCTGAAACTAGTATCTTATTTTTCATAATTATCTTTTAAATTTTAATATAATAGAAAATAATATAAGAATTAGTGCTACCGCCACAACTAGCGCGTATTTTATCAATTGATTGCTATCTTTTTCTAAAGAAAGTTCCTCCATATCAATTGATTCCCCACCTGCAATTCTGCCTATAAGTTTAACATCATCTGGGGTTCTGGGCAATATCCTGTATTCATTCTTATACTGAGAAACAATCCCTACAATCTCAACCCTATCCCCTGGTTTATAATCCTTACTACTAATCCCCGTATTTTGTTTTACATACATCTTCACCTCCTCAGTACCATCATCCACCCACCAGCTTGATCCTTTTATCTCTGTAATCTCTCCTTGAAACACTACTAACGCCCCCTCGATCTCTTCCATAACATCTTCAATTTGAATCCTCATCGGAACTGGAGCATTACCAACAGATACAATCTTAAAATCACCTTGCCTTTTGGTCTTTAAGCGCATCTCATTTTGACTCTCGCTAACCTGTCCATAAACTTCTACCACATCTCCAACAGCTAGGACTGGAAAATCCTTATAATAATTATATATCTGAATCCCGCTATTACCATCAACCAGATACATTATAGTTTTTCCAAGTAATCCCGGCTCAACCGCCACTACTCCTTTTACTCGCACGTAGCTATTTTTTGCCAAATCTCTCAAATCAGAAATATTAACGTATCCATATCTTACAACCTTTGAGCCTGATGTCTTTATTTCTTTCTTAGTATCTGACTCAATTACCTGAACTTCCTCACCTATTACATTAACCGTCACTTTATAACTATCCTCTCCGAGGATGTTATCAATCACAGTCAAATTTATCTTACTACTCCCATCTTCCAAAAATTTTACTTCAACTCTTGGCTCATTAACCTGACAAGTTGTACTAGCAGTACCAAAAATTGATACCTCACTGCTAAAATCCCATCTATACCATAAAATACTACCATCCGGATCATAACTTTCAGATGCATCTAGTGTTATATATTCACTCATCTCCGCTTCGTCTTTCTCAACTTCAAAATACGCGTACGGCTCATCATTTACCACTGGGCAAATATTCATCGCCCCTGGGCTAATGTTTTCTACCCACATCCATTTACTATGATTTTCACACCAATTATATGACTCATCTTCATGTGACGCAGTATAGCTAACCTCAAAAACACTTCGACCATATTTATCAACCAAGCTCAAATAATCCCCTCCGCTATTATTAAGTGCTATACCAGTCACTTCTCGCTCAAGCACTAAATATTCTCCCCTATCCAATTTAACTCCTTCAAACCTGTATTCGCTTTGATTATCACTAAGTATCCATCTATCCAAATCAATCTCTCTTGTCGAGGTATTATGAATTTCTATCCATTCATAATCTATCCCAAATGTATCAACTACAAATTCTGTAATTACAATCTTACCTATATATTCAGAATCATTACTCTGTTCTACTTCCTCCTCACTTTGAGTTTCACTAGTACTAGCACTTCCCCCATTAGTCCCAGCTTCATCGTTTACAGAAGTTGTAAAAACATTTTCACTTCCCTTAGTCAAACTAGCCGTCCAGGCGTATCCTCCACCGTCCGCGCGAGCATAACTTGTATCTTCAGCCGCACTATCACCATAAACCAAACTGTCCACTATCTCATCAGATGGGTTATACAGGTAAACCGATTCACCCCCACTATTATTAAGTGAAATTCCTGAATCACTTTTTTCAATCACAAAAAAATCATCTGACCTAATCACACCACTAGGAATTGTATAGCTTTTAGCTTCGTCACTTATCTTCCATCCGGTCAAATCAACGTCCCCACTACCAATATTTTTAAGCTCTATCCATTCCATGTCATCACTTCCATCTGGATTAGGCAATATTTCATTTATAACAATCTCTTCCGAAATTTCCTCTACTACTACCATCTCTCCGTCAACCGTAATTAAAGATAAAATATTGTCATACGTAGTCTGACCAATTCCACTTACATTCATAAGCTCTTCAATTACACTAAATTCCCCATTAGTAGTCCTGTAATCAACTATTGCCTGAGCCTTACTCTGCCCAATTCCAGGCAACGTATCTAACTCTTCTACACTAGCTGTATTAATGTTAATTAAATCCCCTGCAAATCCAAAATTGGCACATAAAAAACCGCCCCCCAAGGCGATTATTAAAATTATCCCCACATGTAGCCTATTCATACTTTTATTATATCACACAAATAAAAAACCCACCTATGCCTATTCTACATTAAATTTAATCTTATGAATTTTTTCCAAAAATTTAATAACTGTTTCGACTGAAGAATTTGTTGTATTTTTCAAAATAACTCTATCACTAAACTTACCAAGCAAGGGACTTAAAAACTCATCACCCCAGGAAGGTGAAAACACGTCAACTCCTTTAAAATCAACTTCAACTTTCTCATTATCTTTTATACCATTTAGAGAAGGTAAAAAAGCAGCAAAAGCTTCCTTGCCAGATTCTCTTCCAATAAGAGTTGCGCCAAATTTTTTTAAAAAAATAGTCATATATATTTATTAATTAAAAATGTATTAATGCCAAACAACCTCGAAAATAAATAGTTGATTTTTTGATATTTAAACTATAATCGCCTTTTTGAATCATAAGCTCTGCGTCACCTGTTTGAAAAAACAAACTCAATTTGTTATCTGTTACCACTTCCCTGACCGATTTAAGACCATTGCCTCGTGGTGGCCCCGGCGGTGGCGTGGGACGTCCAGAAATAAATTCAGTAAACGCAGTTTCTAAAGCATCTTGATGATTTGATAAACCCGGCTTAACGTCTTTTAAAGTTGTTAAAATACCTTGACCTCTATCAGCTAAAACAATTTTTCTTTTATCAAGATCATAAGCAAAAAATATTCCCATTACATCCGGCCAGTTACCCAAATTATGAGCATAGGAATTATCACCAATCTCACCCGCAATGAGCGCAATTAGAGGATAAATTTTTTTTATTTTTTCTATTTGACTCAACTCATTTTTAAATCTTTCAAATCGTGCTCTAAAAACAGAAGAATCCTGACAATAGAAATCCAAGCGTGGTTCAACTCCCGATTCATTCAAAACCCAATTTCTTGCCATTTTAAATACATCTTTTAAATTATTTTTTATATATTCCTCAACGTCTTCTTTTTTATAATACCGATGCCCTTCATCTTTCTTGCGATTTGCGGGTAATTTTCCATTTTCATCCCAACGACGCAAAGTATCGAGCGATACCCCTATTTTCTTAGAAACTTCACCGATTGTTAACATATTGTTATGAATTTAGTTAAAAATGGTCAAAATGCAACCTATGCAAAATCTTGTCAAACCTATGCATTTTTATTATACAACCTATGCAAAATCTTGTCAAACCTATGCATTTTTAATATATCACACAAACTAAATATCAAATTGCGCGGTTGGCATCAAGTAATTATTTACCTAATATTAGCGAAATTTTAATAAACATAACCAGAACATTTTATTTTAATGTCAAATTGCGCGATCTATACAAAAGTTCGATTTCCGTTACCAACCATATGAATCCCAAATAAATATCCACATCATTGATGTGGATATTTTATGCTTACTAAAATTATCTGTTTATTCCAATAAACGGATTAGCGTCTCCCCAATACAGAGGAGTCTTACCATCCCATTTTTCTATCCATCTAAGTTCCACCACCTGTGGATTTGCTCTAAGAGCCTGAGCTTCAATTAGAATAGCTTGCGCTTTACCACCAGCTGCTGCAACTATTTGTTCAGCTTCAATTTCTATTCTTTTCAAATCACGGTCAGCCTTAAGTTTAAGCTGCTCAGCTGTAACTTTAGCTTCAATTGCCTCATTAAAAGCAGCTGAAAAACTAAAATCAATGATATTAAATTCATCAACAATAATATAAGTAGTAGCTAGTCTTTCAAATAAATTTAATTTAATCTGCTCCTTAACTTCCTCTCTTTTGGTAATCAACTCTTCAGCAGTAAACCTTGCAGTAACTGATTTAACTGCCTCTTGAATTGAAGGCGCAATAATACGCGTATTGTAATTTTTACCAACTTCTTGCCAAACTATATTTACCTTATCTGGATCCAGGTGATAATTAAGGGCGATCTTAGAGGTAACAATTTGCAGATCCTTAGAAGAAGCACTAGCTGGAACTTCATCCTTTTGGGTCCTAACATCCATTGTTTCAACTCTTTGTATCAAAGGAATTTTAAAATAAAGTCCCTCATCAAAAACTTTATCTTTTACAGCACCAAATTGTAATAGAACTCCCCTCTCACCAGCACCAATCGTACCAACACTACCAAATACTATAACTAGTGCAATAACTGCAATTACGATATATAGCCCATACTTACTAGATTTCTTTTTAATCTCCTCCATTTTCTCATCAAAAACTTCCATCATTTTTAGTATTAATTATTAATGCCTTTATCTTACTATTTAAAGACTAATCAGTCAATTTATCTATCCTCTAAAAAATAAAAAACAGTTCCAATTTTAAATTGAAACTGCCTACATTTTTTAATTAAAAAATGATTTATCAAACAATCTTTCCCATTTCATCAATAGTGGTAATAGTGTTTTCAGGTCTTTCTATAACCTCAACATCAATCAATTTATTGCCATCGGTTGTATTAAAACTAATATTATGAAAAATAACCTTAGTATCAAAAAATTCAGCTTCTTTGATATGATTTCGATTAATCATTCCCTCGAGATACATTCTAACCGCGACATTTGGACTTATAAGAACACGTTCGATTTTTTCAAAATTACCGTCAACTATGTCCTGATTAATAATTTCAGAAATATCACCATGGACTGGAGCGGGAGCCACCTTTGCAAATAAACCTGCAAATACATTCATAACCCAATATTTACCATCAATATACCCTTTGTGATCAAATATTGAAATGGTATTATCCTCCAATGTCAAAGCACCTTTTTTAATTAAATTTGTTGCCATTCTTAACTCTCCTTTTTTTGAATTAAATAATAATAATTATTTACTTTTTTTAGATTAGCACCAACTGCTAATCATATATTTTTAGCATATTTAAGTTATAACGTCAAATATAGTTTAATTCTATTTATTGACCAAACAAAAAACTCACCTCTTCGGTGAGATTTCTTATCGTGGAGCGGGTAGGGGGAATCGAACCCCCATCTTCAGCTTGGAAAGCTGACATAAAAGCCATTATACTATACCCGCAAATAAATTTTCGAGTATTCAAGTGGTTATTATTATCTAAAGATATAATAACCGTTGGTTACTCTTAATGGTCGCAACCAACTACTATACCCGCCTAAAAGTTTTGGTGCCGGGAAGAGGACTTGAACCTCCACGCCCGAAGGCACTAGTTCCTAAAACTAGCGTGTCTACCAATTTCACCATCCCGGCATAAACTTGTATTTCATCATAACTTAAAATGAAAAAAATATCAAGTCATCAAAAAATCCCGACTAATTTATCGAGATTTTTTGTTTTAACAAATTCTTCTCTCTTCTTTAACTTTTATTTTTATAAACCATCAATTATTGCTGAGAGTTGATCAAGTGGCAATGCTCCTGGACGTAATTGTCCATTTATAATATTACCCGGTGTGCCACGAACTCCATTCCTAGACCCTAAACTAAGATCACTGCTCACCTTATTCTTATACTTCCCACTCTCATAACATTCCTCAAATTGACCAATATTTAATCCAATATCACGAGCAATAGCACTATACGTGGAATCCCCTAGACTTGATTGACGAGCAACAAGCTCATCGGCGTATTCCCAGAATTTACCTTGTTCAGAAGCACATTCAGATGCTTCTGCTGCCGGTCGAGCTTCTGCGTGAATTGAATCTAGTGGAAAATGTTTGTACACCCATCTTACCTTATTAGGATACTTTTCCATGACTTGCTTCATAGTATCATGAAATCTAGAACAAAACGGACACTCAAAATCAGAAAACTCTACTATTGTCACTGGTGCATCAAAGTTTCCCCTTATATGATCATCTTTAGTTATAACTATATCAGCTGACCCAGTATCACCTAAATCATTATCACTTCCTCCTTGCTCTTGAGCTTGCTTACTTCCACCGCTAGATGTTCCATCCCCATCACCAGCAGCTGTCACAATCCAACCAACAATAGCAATTACTGCTATTCCAGTCACCAAGCCGAATATAAAATTCTTATTTTTTTCAGTCATTAATTTTTTAGTTAGTTAGTAAATTAATTTTCTTCAATTTTAGAATCACAAGTCGCACCCTCTCCATCAAGACCTAGCCCTCTTTGGCATTGTGGGCACGCCTCTTTGCCTTCAGCAATCAAATCATCACAAGCACAAGTTCCAGCAGTATGATTATTCCATTCATTAGCTTCCATAAAGCACATTGTGCAAGCTGGTTTAATGCAACAACGATAATCACCATTTTTCATTGCCTCACCAATAGCAAAATCACGATTCTCAATAATTTGCTCATGCATTTCAGCTGCACTAAGAGTCTCAAACCTGTCACCAGACAGCATGAACCCTACTCCAACACCGATCACGAGGACGATAATTGTTATAATTATTCTAGTCATATTATACTTATACCTAATTAGTAGTAGTATAAGTATATCGTAAAATAGAAATATGTCAATTTTGACTTATCCACAACGATATTGTATTATTAAATTAGATGACAAGCTTCCCCTAGGGTTAGTTTGTCATATTTAAAATATGCCCGGGTGGAGAAACTAGGTAAACTCATTACACTTAAAATGTAACGGCTAACGCCTTGCGGGTTCGATTCCCGCCCCGGGCACCAATCATATGGGAGCAATATTTACAAAGAAAATTGATCAAGATTTCTTCAAAAAATGGACTATGGACTCATGAAATGAGCTACATTTTAGGCTATATTGCTGCTGATGGATGCATAACTGAAAGAAAAAACAAGCCAAACACTCCTTATTCTTTAAATATAACTTCAGCCGATTATGATCATTTAATAAAAATAAGAAAAGTATTACTATCAGATTACTCTATCAGCTTAAAATCAAATAGCACCCCAAGTAAGAAAGTATTTCAATTACAAATGACTAATCAAACAATTGTCACAGATCTATTTAACCTAGGAATATTCCCGAGAAAAACTTTTAATCTAAGCCCTATAGATACTCCTAAGAAATATTTCCCCGATTTTGTACGGGGATTTTTTGATGGAGATGGATCAGTATATATTTACAATGTTAATAACGTACCACAAATAAAGGCATGTTTTGGAGGAACTAATAAAAAATTTATATCAGATCTTAATCAAAAAATTTGCCCTTTATTAAATATTCCTCTAAAAAATATTAATCGAACTGAAGATCGTAGAGAAGGAAGAGCTACTTCATACAGATTCACTTTCTATATCGACGACTGCGAAAAACTAATGAAATTCATGTATGGACACACTCCAACTATTTATATGGATAGAAAATATAAAATATTCCAAAAATGGCAAAAAATTAAAGGCTCTAATAGAAGGCAGTACAAGAAACAAAATTATCCATCAAAAATTGGTTGGCATCTAAATCCTAATCTTGGAAGTACGTAAAAAGTATTAGCACCAAAAAAACCCCGATCATTTGATCGGAGTTTTTTAATACTTAAAAATTTCTACTTCACCAATTCATATCCTTTCTTAATAATATCTTTATTATCTGATGAATTGTAAAATTTAATCTTTTTAATATCTTTAATATCGACCCACTCAGGCAAACCAATATATTTTTTTTCTTCTTCATCTGCATTATTGATATTCAACTTACCACTTTTTTTATAACAAAGATAATAAATCAAAATTGAATTCCAAAATTCATTTCTACTACTAGGTTTAAAAAACGAAGTATTAATATAAAAAACTTTACCAATTCTAATTTTTAAACCAGTCTCTTCCCAAAATTCTCTCATTAATCCCTCTTCAACAGTCTCATTAATATTAATACCACCCCCAGGAAAATCATACCCATCCCATTGCCTAGAAAGAAGAATTTTATCACCATCAAATAAAAGACCATACACTGATGGCCTCCACATTAAATCTTTATTATCCACTTTATATAATTTGCCAGGCGAATCATGGCAAATAATCTTCTTAGGCATATTTATTATTTAAAACAATCAATCCCCTCTAAACTCTTTTTATATAATGCTTCACTCGCAATTTGCGGAATCTGACTCTCATAAGTTTCTCGCTCTTCTTTAAAAAACACTCCTATTGGCAGCTTTCCGCTTTTATCAAACTCTTCTGCTTTTTCACGTGCTCTAATTAAATCATCATCCTTGTGTTTGTGAGAATCTAGTTTATATACCACACCCTTATACCACTCAATAGTATTTTCCTTATTAAAAGAAACACAAGGTTGCAGTATATCGATATGAGAAAATCCTTTATGCTCAATTGCAAATTTGATAAGCTCTGTTAAATGCTTACCCTCTCCCGAAAAACCTCGAGCTACAAAGCTAGCTCCAGCGTCAAGTGAAGTAAGTATTGGATTAATTGTTTTTTTAATCTCTCCAAATGGAGTAGTTTTAGTCACTGTAGTCTTCTCAGTTGTTGGCGAAGCCTGCCCTGTAGTCAAACTAAATCTCTGATTATTTGGTACTAGCACTGTGATATCACTATTATACCTAGCAGAATGAATTAAATGCTGAATTCCTTCTCCATAGCACCCCCCATCACCAACTATAGCAAGAACTACTAAGTCCTTATTACCCAATTTTGCACCAACCGCCGGTGGAATAGCTCGACCATGAAGAGAGTGAAATGCATAAGTATTAGTAAAATTAGTTCCATTGCCCGAGCACCCAATATCATAAGTAATCAAAACCTGATGTGGCTCAAGAGCAAGCTCAGACAAAGCATTTTTTATACTCGCCCAAATACCATAGTTTCCACATCCAGGGCACCAGTTAGGAGAAATAGGCGTATTAAATTTTGCTGAATTATTTTCCATTTAAATATATTTATTAATTTCCTCTACCACCTCTTCCCTAAAGAAAGGCCTTCCATCATATTTTAAAAACTTATTCTTAATCTCAATTCCAGTTTCTTGTCTAATTAAATCACCAAGTTGCCCTGTCTTATTATTCTCTACAAGTAATATATTTTTCGCTCCCTCCAAAACCTTTTTAACTCTTTTTGTCGGAAACGGCCAAACGTAAGCAATATGCAAAAAATTAACTTTCTCACCTTCACCCACTCCATCAAGTCCGTCCACTACTGCCCCTTTAACAGACCCCCAACCAACAACAGTCAAATCTGCATTTTTAGGTCCATACAATTTTGGCTCAGGGATTTCTGCTAGCATATGTTCAACTTTCTTATACCTCTTATCCATCATAGCTATTCTTGACTCAGAATCTTCAATTGAAAAACCATGTTCATCATGATCATCAGAATTTATCACATGCACTCCGCCTTCTTGTCCAGGCAGTGCTCTTTTGGAAATTCCATTTTTAGTCAGTTCATATCTTTTAAAATCTTTCATCTTTTCTACTTCACTATCTTCTAGTATTCCCTCTCGTTTAATTTTAATTCTATCTTTATCAATACTTTCCATTATATAGTCAGATTCTGAAAGTAACTTATCTAATAGAAATATAACAGGTACTTGATACTTTTCAGCTAAATTAAATCCTTCTTGAATCATGTAAAATGCCTCTTCAGCATCCCCTGGCGCTATTACGTAGCGAGGAAATTCACCATGCGAAGCTCTAATCATAAATTGCAGATCCCCCTGTTCTGTCCAAGTAGGTAGTCCAGTAGCTGGAGCCGTACGTTGAGATTCTATTATTACCAAAGGTGTTTCAGTCATAGCGGCTAGCCCTAAATTCTCAACCATCAATGCAAAACCACCACCAGAAGTTCCAGTTGCAGCCCTAACTCCAGTAGTTGCAGCTCCAATTGCAGCTCCAATTGCTGAAATTTCATCTTCAGTTTGATGCACTACTAAATCTTGTTCTCTACTTTTTTGAGCCAGTACATGCATAATTGATGTTGCCGGCGTCATCGGATAAGCCGAGTAAAGCTTGCATCCCGCCTGAATCATGCCATACGCCGTAGCTTCATTAGCTGTCATAATATAACTATTATCAAGATTCTTTTCATTAAGTGGTTTTAAACCAAAATTTGTAATCTTACTTTTTTGTATATGCTCATAGCCTGCCCTAGCAGCTTTTTCGTTCATTTTGACTACCTTGTCACCTTTACTGCCAAATTCATGCGCTAGCGCTTGATTAAACAGCTTTAAATCAAGTCCGAGAGCATACATCACGGCCCCAAGCGATACTACATTTCTAGTTAAGATATGACCAGCATTTTCCGCATAATCAGTCAGTGGTATATCAATTAAATTAATATCCTTGAAATCCTTTTTATTTAACTTTAATCCATCGTAAATAAGAAAACCCCCACTATTAAGCTCACTCTCATGAAGCTCAACCGTCTCCATATTAAGTGCAACCAATATATCAATCTTTTTAGTCGCCGAATATACATTTTTACCAGATATATTAAGTTGATACAGATTATGTCCACCACGAATAAGAGATGGATATTCACTATACCCAAAAACTTTAAAGCCAGCATTAAATAAGGTCTTGCCTAAAATAAGACCAGATACTTTTATTCCAAAGCCGGCTTCACCACCTACCTTAATTGTTACTTCCTGTTTTTCCATGTCTTTATTATATCAAAGAAATAATAAATATAAAAACACCCTAAGCATTTTTAGAGTGCTATAACTAAAATAACTATTTATTTATTAATAATTGATATTACTTCTTCCACTGCTTTGTCTAATTTTCCCTGTTCATTTATAACCTTATAATCGTAAAAAGATGATTCATCCTCAATTTCTCTTTTGGCTGAACTTAATCTCTTATCTAGCTCTTTTTCAGCTATATTTGGATTTCTTGCAAGCTGTCTTTTTTTAAGCTCCTCAAAAGAGCTTGGCATTATAAAAATAGTAATCGCATTATAGTTTTCCTTGTAATATTTTGCCCCAACAATATCAGGATTAACTATCACACTGTAACCGTCAGATAACTTACTTTCTAAATCAGGCTTATAGCTTCCATAATAAACATCTCTCTCCTTATTATATGTATGTTCTAAAATATCACCCTTCTTAATCTTTTCTTTGAATTCAACTTCACTAAAAAAATAATAATCAATCTTATCTTTTTCTTGCAAACGAGGGCTACGAGTCGTTGCAGTAACCAATCTTTTAAAGTTGGGGTATTTTTTAAGTATTGCCCTAGTAACCGTGCTTTCTCCAACACCGCTTGGCCCACCAATTACTAATACATATTGTTTATCATTCTTTTCCATAATTATTTTAATTTACTTAAAAACTCTTCCAACTCCTTTGGAACCTCAACTGTGTACTCAACTTTATCGTGAGCTAAATTTTCAAATCCAAGCGTTTTAGAATAAAGCCACAGCCTTCCCAGATCAATTCCTTTTTTCTTAACTCTTATATTATGTGTCTCATAAAGCTTATCCCCCACGACCGAGTGCCCGATTGAGCTAAGGTGAACCCTAATCTGATGAGTTCTTCCAGTTAAAATACGAACATTAAGTAACGTATAATTAACATACTTCTTTTTTACCTCATAGATTGTCTTAGCAGACCTGCCACTACCGCCCTCATCACTTTTAGCCACAAATTTTCCTGATTTTGATCTAGCGATAGGTAGAGTTACTTCTCCTTCGTCATGAACCATTTTTTTATGCACTAGTGCAACATATTCCTTATTCACCTTTCTTTCCTGGAATTGACTTTTTAGATTATTAAAACTCTCCTCATTTTTAGCAATCACCATCACTCCGCTAACATCCTTATCAAGTCTATGAACTAAACCAGCTCGCTCAAGCTCAATCTCATAATTATCCTTTATCCAATCAACTAGAGTTCCGTCCTTGTACACGCTGTTAGGCTCAACCACCATTCCTGCCGGCTTATTTACCACAACGTATTCATCTGTATCAGCTATAACTTCAATTTTCATAATGATTTAATATATTTAATTGCTTCATCTTTTGAATTTAGCTTACCAGATAACTGCATTTCTCTCAAATCGGTTAAAATCAACCCGACTTTTGATCCAGAATCAATTTTAAGTTCATCCATAACCTCATCTCCACTAAGTAGCGCCCTGGGTAATCTTTTTCCCTTACCCAAACTCTTTAAATGATTAATTCGCTCAAGCATTAAATCAAAATTTGATAAATCAGGCTCCCCATTAGGTCTTAGCGATGCACTCATATCAAGATATCCCAATTTCAATAAATCCTCCCCAGAATAATTTTCAGAAAAAAAGTATTTCTCTATAGTTGAATTTTTCATCTCACTAATTGTTTTAGTATCAAAAAGATGATGCTTGGCAATAAGCCATCCTGTACGACTGGCATTAAAGTCAAACTCAGGCACAGATGAAAATCTTATTCTTTCAAAAAATGATCTTGCCACTTTTGCCCCTTCATCATCATGACTACTAAATCTAATTCGATCAGTACCATCTCGTTCAGGAGTCTGAATAGTATACGGCTTCCCGACGTCATGCCACAATGCCGCCATCACTAACTCAGCATTTATCACAGAGAGCTTCTTTTCAAAAATTAGACTCTCGCTAAACCTTTCTTTAAACCTCTTTTCAGATAAATTTTTTAAAACTATTCTGGTATGAGTCCATACATCTCCCTCGCTATGCCAGTTGGGAGGCTGCGGACAATCTTTCATTTTTAGAATCTCAGGAGCAAGCTCTTTAAATCCACCCATCACATCATACAAATCAAATGCTCTATAAGGACTAGCAACAAAAGACTTCAACATCTCAGAGGCTATAACCTCATAAGGCACTATGCGATCATCCCCGATGCTATCATTAAGGTGACTCATTAAATCTTTTAAAGCGTGTCTTGTTCCATCATGAAAATTCCAATTAAGCTGACAAGCAAATCTGATTCCTCTTAGCATCCTAGAATAGTCTTCCTCAAATCTCTCATAAGGATTTCCCACTGTCCTAATTTTTTTATCGTGCATATCATTTTCACCACCAAACTCATCAACAAGCACATTATCTCTAATCTCATATGCCATCGCATTGATTGTAAAATCACGCCGACCTAAATCATCTTTTATTGACAGCTTCTCATCAAAATCAACCTTAAAATCTCGATACCCTCCTGTCGCTAAGCTAATCTCTTTTCGAGGTAGTGCAATATCATAAGCAACTTCTAATTTTTTCCCTTCTGGCAAAAATTTGTAAACTCCAAAATTCTTACCAACTAAATCAACCTTACCAATCTTGCCAAGAATCTCCCCCAGCCTATCCATCGAAACTCCACGAACAACAAAATCAAAATCCTTAATATCCTTTTTACCAAGGAGAGCATCTCTTACAGCGCCTCCAACAAGATACACCTGAGCTCCATCGATTTCGTATACATTTTTTGTCCAGGCTAAAAAACCACCCTCTTGAAGACCACTAATTAATTTTTCTAAATTTACTTTCTTCATACTTATATGATACCTTTTTTAAATTCATTTGTAAAAAATTTTTGTAAAAAAAAGCGGGGGCTAACCCCGTTAAAAATGAATTAATGAGTAGCACCCCGCGAGTACCCTAATGGGACTTTGCGGGCGCACCAACATTTGCCTCTGACTCATCAGAATCAAATGGCGGTGCGTCCTTCAAAGATACCTTCATAGGACATATTTAGCTTTCTGGGCCGATATTTCAAAAAGCGTTTCTTCACCGTTCCGCTGGTAATACCTCCATCCCTATATAATTGAGATGAAAATCTACCTTTTTATTTTTGTTTTGTACCATCATGGTGATGGCGAGACTTTTTTAAGCATGGGGACGGATTCTCGTGCTCCACGAATCCTATACGAACAGTAAAGAATAATTATTCCAAAAATTTTGTTCCAATAATAGAACAAACCTCGATTTTGGACTATGCAGTTGCAATTTTTGTTTTTGTTTACACTAACTGCCTATATTGAGGCCTTTTGAAACAATTATCCTTTACCGATAACGTTTCTTTTGTAGATCTACATTACTATTATAGCATTTTTAAACACCTTTGTCAAAGGCAATAATTATCAATATTTCATTCACCAAATTAATCCTCACCAAAAATTATCCACATAGAGATATTACGTCATCAACAACAAAAAAATCACTCACTATAACACCCTTGCACAATTTAAAAAAACCTTCTGTGACAACACTTTTTTTATCAAAAAAATAATCGAGCGGCCCTATTCAAATAGAATCTCAAACTTGAGCTCTCGACTCGACTGCTCACTTTCAATGAACAAAGATCTGACAACATTTAAAAAACTATTATCCACTATGTCCGTATCAATCCATGCAAATTGACCCTGGCTATCCCGGTCAATAAATTCATCTTTAGCAATCTCATTTACTAGCAACTCAGAGCTAGATAGTATCTTAACCAGAGCACCCTCGTAAGTAATAATCTTACTATCCTTGTACTCGATTACTCCGTACGATCTATTCTCAACATTTTTTATCTGCCAATTGTATTTATCTAGATTGGCAACCAGCTCATACCCGAAAGAATCATCCGGTAAATATTTTATCTGCTTCTCTGGAAACTTGTATGCCAAATAATTTTGGATAAATAATTTTGTATCATTAAAAAATAAATTATTTTTACTCCCTGATCCATCATCCCAGACCAAAGCCCAATAATATTTTTCAAAATCAAACATCTCCGCTGTATCTATCAACTGTCTTTTCGGTTTTAAAACCAAATACACGGGCTGTTCAAATATTGTATACAGCTCATCTAGGCTAGTATTGTACTTACTTTGAAAGTGTTGAGTGAAACTATCCCATTCAAGATTACTATCTTTTTCAAATTTTTCTTTAAGCACCCCGATAACATTTTCTAATTTTATATTATTAAAAAATATCGTATTATTTATCTTCATATATCTACTATTTCCCTTACCCTCCTTTACGATTCCACTATCTTTTTGAAGCGGCATTTTTATACTAGCTCTTGGCCTTCCAGTATCGTCAAACTCCATCTGCCAATAAATCTTTTTGCGCTCATCAAATAAGCTGTACTCGTCAAACATGTTATCCAAACCAAGTAGCTTTGACAGCTCACTATTACCTTTCTCTGCTTTAATAAATCCGTATGCAAAATATGTATCACCTCTTTTTAATTTATCTCCTTCTATTTTCTTTACTACTCTATGATCTCTAATCTTTTGCATCAGCTCAATTGAACGAGAAACAACTGCAGTGGATTCATTAATTTGTGCATAGTAGTAGTTAGGAATCTCCGTTGCCTCAAGACTAATTATGTCATCACTTCCAGATATTAGCCACGCTTTTTGCTCCACGCTATTTCGATCAAGGTAAACCACTAAACCAACTTTGTCTATTGAAACCTCGCCTCGCCAGATATTACTAGGCATGTCATGTTTTAAAATAAATTCTTCAATATATTCTTTTGCCTGACTGTTGTCACTAATATAATTATTAAACTCCGCACTCGCTAAATTTATTTCAGTGTAAACTATTGCCTCGCTAGGTACGTAGTCAGAAAGCTGATAGCCACTTTTTTGATACTGCTTAAACCAAAAAAAGAATGCTACTAAAGCTATCACGCTAGCACTAATTACAATTAAATAAATAATTTTTTTTATTACACTTTTCATAAATTATGTTCAAGTTATGCCTTGACCTTACCAAAATTAGCTTTTACGGTCAATCACCATGCCCTTGCATCTTTAGCAACTTTCTGCTAAGATTATACTAATCATAAACATTAATTATCTATTAATATATAACTTATGGAAATCCAAGTGGAAAATAAACCAAAAAGTACAGTTGAGCTGACTATCTCTGTTAAACCAGATGAATATAATTCTCATCTTGTAAATACTGCTAAAAGACTATCAAGCAAAGTAAAAATTGATGGCTTTAGAGCTGGCAATGTTCCCTACGATATCATGGTCAAAAAAGTAGGTGAAACAGAAATTCTAAATGAATCTCTAAATGACATCATAACTGAAACTTTTGTTAAAGCTATTGAAGAAAAAAAGCTTGATACTATTGGCCAACCAGAAATAAAAATTACTAAAATAGCTCCCGGTAATGACCTTGAATACAAAGCAATTGTTATCCTTATCCCTAATATTGAACTTCCAGATCTAGATACCATTGAAATTAAAAAGGAAAATCTAAAAATTGAAAACAGTGAAATTGATCACACCATTGCTCATCTTGCTAAATCTCGTGCCAAACAAACTCTTGTTGACGCAGTTGCTGCAAAAAAACATTTAGTTAAACTCGACTATAACATCTCAATTGCCGGCGTTCCTCAAGAAGGAGGCCAACAAAAAGATTTTGAAGCACATCTTGGTGATTCTCATATGGTTCCTGGTTTTGAAGAAAATATTATTGGTACTAAAGCAGGTACTACTAAAAAATTTGATGTAAAATTCCCAGCTGACTATTTTCAAAAAAACTTTGCTGGAAAAACTGCAACTTTTGACGTAAAAATCAGTGGCGTCTATGAGCTAGACATTCCAGAAATAAACGATGAGCTTGCCTCGTCACTTGGAAACTTCAAAAACGTTGACGAACTAAAAAAGCAAATTGAAGATAACATTAAGGCAGAAAAAGAAACTGAGCTAAACAAAAAAACTGAAACTGACATGCTCCATAAAATTATTGAAAAAACTAAATTTGAAGATATACCTGATAAGATGATTGAGAATGAAATAAATGCTATTGTCCATGAAATAGAATCAGATCTTGCTATGAAAGGATTAAAAATGGAAACCTGGTTAGAAAACATGAAAAAGACAATGGATCAATTCAAAGCTGACTTACAGCCCCAAGCTATTACTAGAGTCAAAAGTGCTCTCATTGTTAGAGCCGTTGCTCACAAGGAGAATATAAAAGTTGACAAAAAAGAAGTTGCCTCAGAAATAGAAAAGCTCACCAAAGCCTACAAGGACAATCCAGAAATTGAAAAACAAATAAATAATCCATCATACCAAGCGCATCTAGAAAATGTTTTGAACGGACAAAAAGTAATGAACTGGCTTAAGAAAAAAATTGTAAAATAAGACAACCTAACTAAAACCCCTCCTTCAAAGGAGGGGTTTTAAAATACCCCATTTACTGATATATTACATATATGAATATAGGAGCTCATATCTCAGCTGCAGGCGGAGCACCAAATGCAGCAATAAACGCAAACAAACATGGTTGTGAATGCTACCAGTTTTTTTCACGCTCTCCACAAGGAGGCAAATCGCCTAAGCTCACTAAAATTATACTAGAAGAGTTTAGCTCTAACAACAAAAAATTCAATCTAAAAAACTATTATCTTCATGCTCCCTACTACATAAACCTAGCCTCATCAAATAATCGCATTTATCATAGCTCTATTTCAATCCTAAGAGAAGAACTCAAGCGTGGTACACTTCTAGGTGCTACAGGCATGATGTTTCACATAGGCTCAGCAAAGGACCTGGGACAAAGCGAAGCAATGAAAAAGGTAGTTAAAGGCGTAAAAGAGATCTTACTAGGCTATACAGGCACCTGTCAGCCACTAATAGAGATCTCAGCCGGTGCTGGGCTCATTATTGGTGACACCTTTGATGAAATAGCAAATATCATTAAAAAAACAGAGACCGCTAAAACTAGAGATATGCTCGGTATATGTTTTGACACAGCTCATGCTTTTGAATCAGGCTACGATCTAAGAGATAAAATCTCTGTTAATAAAACATTTAATGAATTTAATAAACTTATTGGATTAAAAAGATTAAAAGTAATCCACGCCAATGACAGTAAAACTGACTTAGCTTCACACCGTGATCGCCATGAGCATTTAGGTAAAGGACATATTGGTAAAAAAGGTTTCGAAGAAATCGTTGCATATTTTAAAAAGAAAAAAATTAATATGGATTTCATCATGGAAACGCCTACAGGCGATGGAGTTATTAAAGATATTAAATTTATGAAAAAATTAAGGGACAATAAATAAAATGAAAATCGCTATTATCTCAGATATTCATGATAATATAACTAACCTTGAAAAATTTCTTAAATGGGCTAAAAAAAATAAGGTGGAAGAGCTTATCATCTGTGGCGATCTTTGCGCGACTATAGTACTTACTAAAACTATTTCCCCAAAATTTAAAGGGCACATCCACACCATTTATGGCAACGTAGCTGACAAAGATACCCAGCAAGAAAAATCAAATTCTTGTCCAAACATAACCCACTACGGAGAAATAGGAGAATTTACGCTTGATAGTAAAAAAATCGCCCTAACACATCACCCAGCTAGTGCTCAGGCGCTAGCCGCAAGCAGTATGTATGACTTTGTTTTCTATGGCCACAGTCATAAACCATGGATTGAAAAAATTGGACAAACCACTATGGTAAACCCAGGCACTCTAGCTGGCATGTTTTATAAAGCATCTTTTGCCACTTGGGATACCAAAACTGGCAAACTAGAGCTGAAAATTCTAGAATTAATTAATGACTAAATAACATATGAATCTAACTAAAGAAAAACGCATTGCCACTGAAGTAGCCAAGCGCTCTGGTAAAATGCTAATGAGTAAATTCAATACCCTAGGCCGAGCCAATGTTCGGCTTAAAAGTAAGCATGAAGTTGTTACTCCGGCCGATCTTAAAAGCGAAAAGATTATACTTACTGCCATTAAAAAGAATTTCCCAGATCATAAAATTCTGTCCGAAGAAGTAGGAAAAACCGGTGCAGCATCTTCTGACTATCTCTGGATAGTTGATCCGCTTGATGGCACAACTAATTTCTCCATGGGCAATCCTCTCTTTTCAATCTCCATTGCTCTAGCTAAAAATAATAAAATAATAATGGGCCTTATTTATGTTCCTTTCCTAAATGAACTATATTATTCAGAAATGAAAAAAAACTCCACTCTTAATAATAAAAAAATCAATGTCTCAAATCTAGCAAAAATCAATCAGGCTCTACTTACCTTCTGCCACGGCAACGATAATCAAAGTATTAACAAAGCAAATAATATTCACTACTACTTTAAAACTGCTGCCAAAGACATCAGGCAAATAGGTTCAGCCGCAATTGAGCTAACCTGGGTTGCCAGGGGTAAAACCGAAGCTATTATAATCCCTGGCGCACACAGCTGGGATGTTGCCGCTGGGGCACTTATTGTCAGAAATGCCGGTGGTACCGTGACTAATATGCTCGGCCATGAATGGAGCCTAGACTCTGATGGAATTATCGCCTCAAATAAAAAAATTAGCGATTCACTTATAAGAACAGTAAAAAATATTAAATAGCATGAAAATAGAAGTAAAAGTAACCACTAGGGCAAAACTAAATAAAGTTACTAATGATAAAAACAACTATCACATTTACACTACCGCTCCTCCTGATAAAGGGCGTGCCAACGCGTCAGTCATAAATCTCCTATCAAAAGAGTTTAGTATTCCTAAATCACATATATCTATTATTAAAGGTAAAACTAATAGAAATAAAATCGTTGAGATAAGCTAAACAAAAAACTCTGACCATAAGTCAGAATTTTTTGTTGGAGCGGGTAGGGAGAATCGAACCCCCATCTTTAGATTGGCAACCTAATATAATAACCATTATACGATACCCGCAAATATTTATTTTCAGGTATATTTATGGCTATCACTTGTCTAACTAAACAATAACCATTTTGCTACCCAACGTAGCTAAACTACTATACCCACAAAAAATATATAATTTATATTATCAAACAATCGCTAAATTGTAAAGATAAAATAAAAATCCCATTTTTCAGGGATTTTTGTTTTTGTTTTTAGCCACCAAGTCCTGGATTGGACTAATGGTCGCTTACCCGCTCTCGAGCCTGCGGGAAAGCTCTTCAGTTGTAAAGGTGCATTTTACTTATTCATTCATTCATATTCTATTAATAAATCTTTTTTAATTATATTAGAAAGTTTTTCCATCTCATTCATTCATTAATTCGCCTCAAATTACTTTTAAACAAACAATACTTAAAAATAATATTCATTCATATATACTATCTCATGATAGAGACCAATATTCACTTTCTCTTGTTGATTATTAATATTTTAAGAAACAGTTTCAATTAAATAGGGTATCAGTACATACTCTATAGTTAATTGATAATATTAGATTAATATTCATTAATATTAATATTTATCAGCAATTAACTGTATATATCCATCAAAAAAACTACCAAAAAATTGATAGTTCCCATGCATTCCTACTATTATCTTAGCATATATTTAGGCAAAAGTCAAGTAAAAAAGCCCTTGGAATTTTCCAAAGGCCCGAGAGTATTTTTGTGCTGGTAGACACGCTCTCTAATTGTGACACATAATTACCACCCAAACCTTTCTTGGTTAAAGTGTTAACAATTGTGACATTGTTAATAATAGCAAACAATCAAAAAATTCGCATCTCTGCGAATCTTTTAAAAAAATATTTTAAAACTCTACCAACCTTTTGCTTCAAGTGCATTTCTAGCTGCATCCATCTGAGCTTCTTGCTTACTAGTCCCTTTACCCTCAGCTACTAACTCATCTTCCAGGTAAATTCCTATTACAAAATCCTTAGCATGATCCGGACCACTTTCACTACTTACTTTATAATTAGGAGTAACTCCAACATGCTCTTGAGCCATTTCTTGAAAATGAGATTTGGCATCCATGTAAAGCTTATGCTTTAAAATATGAGGTAATTTTACAATAAGTTTGTCAGTAATAAATTTCTTTGAAGCATCCCAGCCTTGGTCAAGAAAAATCGCGCCTATTAAAGCTTCAAAAGCATTAGCTAAAATATAACTTCTAGCTTTTGGATTAGTATCTTTTGCTTCCCCGCGACTTAAGTATAAAAAATCATAAACCCCAAGCTCATCAGCAGCTTCAGCCAAACTCTTTGAGTTTACTAGTGCTGCTCTCCAATTAGTCAATTCACCTTCTGGATTATCATAATTTTCATACAAATATTCTGTAACCACAAGCTCAAGCACAGCATCACCTAAAAATTCCATTCGCTCATTATGCCCAATCGAAAAACTAGGATGCTCATTTATATAAGAACGGTGAACCATGGAGCCCGTTAATAAATCTTTATTCGTGAACTGAACGCCAACTTTTTCCATGAGTTTATCAATCTTCTTTTCCATAAATTGTGTCTCGTAAAATCAAACTATGACTATAACAATAATCATGACTGCGTGTCACTACCATTGTTATTATCATTGTCAAAAGTACGAATTAATTACTTAATAATATTATTTACTCTTTTTATCATCACCTTTTAATTCTTTTTTCATTTTTTCAGGTGTTATTACATCATCTTCTTCTGCTTCCACTTCTCTGTAAATTGCACCAAGCACTCCATTTACAAATCTACCTGACGAATCCCCTCCATACGTCTTTGCAATCTCAATTGCCTCATTAATAGCAACCTTTGGTGGCACTTCTTTGCTGATCGTGAGCTCGTATATACCAAGTCTTAAAATATTTCTATCAATAATGGTAATTTTATCAATCGGCCATTCTGGGGCGTATTTTACCACAGTTTTATCAATATCTGCCATATTCTTTGTAACCCCTCTTACCAGACCTTCAATAAAAACCAAATCATCATCCATTCCTGGAGCAAATTCTTTAATATTTCTCTCTATCACATCAGTCAATTTTTGACTCCTTGTATTAAAATCCCACTCAAATAATATTTGCATGGCCACTGTTCGCGCCAAATGTCTATTAGACATAATTTTTTATAAATTGATATTACTATTTCTTACCCTTTTTCTTTTCTTCTTTTTTTTCAGTTTTCTCTTTTTTCTTCCTAAATTTCTTAGGCACTCTAACTTTAAAAACTTGACTTCCTTTGTAAGTTCCACAACCTGAACAAGCCTTGTGTGATCGCACTGGTTTTTTACACTTAGGGCAAACAGTCAGTTTAACTTTCTTAAGTTTTATCGCTCCTCGTCTAATCTTTTTTTGTGAACTAGTGTGTCTTTGAGTTGGTGTTGACATTTACTTTGATTATTAACTAATAATATAATCTTACTACTTTTTAATGATTTTATCAATCACTCCATATTTAAGAGCTTCATCTGTACTCATAAAGTAATCACGATCAGTATCTTTCTCAATTTTAGCTAAACTCTGACCGGTATGCTTTACTAAGATCTTATTCAATTTATCCTTTATCTTTAAAATATGCTCGGCTCTAATTTTTACGTCACTTGCTTGCCCTTCAGCTCCACCCATCACTTGATGTAATAGCACCTCAGCATTTGGCAAAGCCATTCTTTTACCTTTTGCCCCAGAGGCAAGTAGTACCGCGCCCATACTGCCCGCCATGCCAACACAAATTGTCGATACATCAGGTTTTACGTATTGCATCGTATCGTAAATTGCCATTCCTGCGCTAACCGACCCTCCAGGTGAATTAATGTATATCTTAATGTCCTTTTCCTTATTTTCAGATTCTAAAAATAAAAGTTGAGCAATTATGGTATTTGCCAAAGGATCAGTTATGGTGTCACCCAAAAAAATGATACGCTCTTTTAAAAGACGCGAAAAAATATCATAGGCTCGCTCCCCCATTTGGCTTTTTTCAATTACTGTTGGTATTAAAAACATAGTTCGAACGTTTAGCGAGGAATAAATAGTTTTATTCCGAGCCGTGAGAACGGTACAAGCGATATGCGGCATTTGCGCATCGCGAGGCCCCACACATAATTATTAAAAAAAACTAAATTATCTTCCATCCAAATCCTTGTCGCTCAAGTCTTCCGGCAATTGTAAACCCTGCGGCTTTTTTATGACCCCCACCGCCAAATACTCTAGCCAGTCTAGCCACGTCAACCGCACCTTCATTAGCTCTAAGGCTCACCTTAATTTCACCGTCTCTAACTTCCTTTAGTATCATAGTCACTCTAGAGTCTCTCATATGATTAAAAAAATTGGCCAATCCATCAACGGCCTCACTGCCGACTTCCCTAACATCTTCCGACAAAACTATGCTATAGGCTATTTTAAGTCTATCATTTTTCTTAAGTCTCTTCAACACTCGAGACCAAAGCCTAAAACTATTTTCATCATAATTCTGATACAATTTTCTATTTACAAATCCATAACGTCCACCAAGCTCAACTAATTTTGATGCCACTAACATTGACTGATTATTTGTACCACTATTTGAAAAATTATTAGTATCCACCAATACTCCTGCTAAAAGACTAGTTGCTACATGGCTATTTATATTTATCTCAAGAAATTTAAAGATTTCATAAACTATAACACTTGTAGAAGATGACTGATCGTCAACGATGTTTATCTCTCCATAATCACTACCTGGGTGATGATCAATATTAACAATACAAACACCTTTTTCTTTCTTTTTGAATAAATAGTCTTCTATCCCAGTATATTTCATGTCAGCACAATCAAGACAAATCACCAGATCATAACTGTTATCAAGTAAATTAGTATCATTTTCAATCAAAGAGCTATGCTTTAAATAGTCTAAATTCTCTGGAACCGGATCAAGAATAAAGCCAGCAAACTTTTTATTAATACTATTTAGATATTCAATCATAGCAGTCATCGAACCAATAGTATCGCCATCAGGGTTTCTATGCCCCACCAGTAATATTCGGTCAGATTCTAATATTTTCTCACTCAATTGCAAAATATCTTTTTTTATTGTATTTTCCTTCTTAAAATTTATCATATTAGCCAATTATATCAGTCCAAAATACTACTGTCAACACAATAAATCACTGAATTTGTCAAATTTTAAACTAAAAAAAGAAATTAATTAAAAAAAATATTAAACAACACATTATAGTAATCTGTCAAAAGATCAAAGATAGACTAATTTTAGGTCAAAAAAACACACTATTACAACATAAAAAAAATAGTCTGTCCATATTGACAAATTTTTTAATCCTGCTATAAATGTATAGATGACAAAAAAATATCATCTTTCCACAAAAAATAAACAACTAGATCATTAACAATAACTATTAACAAATACGAAAGGGAGGTAAAAATATTCATAAGGGGTACCTAGGGGTAACATAATAATTCAAATTGAAATAATTAAATCATTAATTAACAATTATTGGAGGAACAAAAATGCCAAAATTGAAAGCCAAAGTTACACTTCGCGCCAAAAATGACGCATCAGCTGAAATGGACATGCAAAACGCAAAAGTCGTCATGCAATGGACCGCAAAAGATGCAGATTTAGACCTTATGTGCTTCGGCAAAAGAAAAGATGGCACGGATATTTCCGTATTTACCAACAAACTTGGTGGTAGCCTGGGCGTAATCGACGCCAATCCATTTGTCAAACATACCGGCGATGCTGGTGTCGACCTTGGTGGTGATGTTGAAGTTGAAGAACTCCATATTGCCAAAGCCAATGAGATTGAATCATTAGATGTCTTGGTCATGAACTATACTGATGCTGTCGAAGGTAAGCCTTCAGATTTTGCCACTTATGGTGGTGACGTAGTAGTGGAGCCTGACGTCGGCGAATCCATGTCAATCCCATTAAACGATACCAAACTCGGTGATGTCATGGTAGTCTGTAAAATTGACGGCAGTGGTGCAAAACCTAAAGTTGTCAATACTAACGATGTTATGAGTATAGGCGAATTTGCCAGCAGATATCCTGGTTCCAAACCAATGTTTGAATAGTAATACCTGACTAAGGGCGGGTAATTTTATTACCCGCTTGATTCTTTCTTTTAAATATCATTTAATCACAGATCAATTTTTCGTAGGTAGAATATAGAATTATTACAAAATATCGCTGTAAGGTGTTATACAAAATTAATCGAATATTCATTTAAAAAAGGACATTATTATCATGGCAAAAGATTTAAACGAATGGAAAAAACAAATTTTGGAAGACGGCGACATTGATGCTGATGAAGTCAAAGCAATTGAAGCCGAAATTTATGATGAAGAAGGCGATGAAGGTGCTGATATATCTCGCGCCGAAGCTAACTTCCTGATGGACCTCAATAATGAAGCTACTAATAAAGATGCTTCTTGGGAACCAATGTATGTCAAAGCAATTACCACACATGTACTGGCCGATGAAGTTTCTCCCGGTGAAGTTGATGATGAAGAAGCGGAATGGCTGATCGAAAAAATCGGTGAAGATGGTGACTTTGATGACACCGAAAAAGCCTTAGTGGTTAATATCATAAATGAAGCCACAGCTGTTTCAGACAAACTGGTTGACTTCGCCAAACAAGGCGGAATCAACGTAGAAACCGAATAGAAAAAATACCGAAAAAATAATCCGCGTCTAACGCGAAAATGCATAGGCATCGCACCAACACGCGATGCCTATTTTATTTTATCCGCAGAAAGACAAACCCCATAAGGAGAAATAGAAATGTCACAGATGAAATTAAGAGCCAAAGTTCAACTCAAGAAAAAAGGTCAGGGTGCAGAAATTCCCATAGAAGGTGATGTTCATGCACGTCTTCGTTGGAATGTACCCAAAGATTTAGATCTTCATGCCTTTATCAGAACAAAACCAGGTCAAAGCGAAGTGTCATCCGGATTCCTCGGTCGCAAAAAAGAAACTGTTAACGTACCTAGCGAAGATATCCATCTTTTCTTCAACTCTCGTAGAAAATATAATAACAAAACTGGATTCCCTTGGGCATTCTTAACCGAAGATGAGGGTATTGGTGATTCATTTGGTGGTGACACTGAAAAAGATGAAAATATGTTCTTTTACGGACTTAAAGAGCATCATGAGTATGTCTTAATCGTTGCTAATATTTATGGCGAGAATGGCCATCGTTTTTCAGATTATGGAGCAACAGTAACAATACTTGATATGGCTGGAAGCGAATTAATTGACGTTCCGCTAGATTCAGACATCGCGGGCAGTTATGCTATTGTTGCATATATTGACAACTCCGGTACCAAACCAATGCTCTACAAAGTTGATACCATTCAAGATGAAAAGCCAAATTTCGAAAATTTTCTGAGCACTTTCAAACGTTCACTCTTTTAAGCTCAAATTAAACAGTAATATTTTAAAAAAATATAATTAACTGAAATATTTACATGAAAGAATAAGAAAGGATGTAGTATGCCAGGTTTTTTAGATAAAGTGAAAAAATTTGCGGAAGATGCAACTCAATCAGTCACTGATGGCGTCAAGCGTTTTAAAAATACTAAATTCTTAGATGCTGTTATCGGTGGTTGCGTTTACGTTATGGGTGCTAATGGTGTTATCAAACCGGAAGAAAAACAAAAAATGATTGGGTTTATTAACCTCAATGAAGCCCTAAAAGTTTTCGATAACACAAAAGTTGTTGAACGCTTTAATCATTTTGTTGGCCAATTCGAATTTGATGCTAACGTTGGCAAAGGCGAAGTTTTTAGTGCTCTCGAAGCCATAAAAGATCAACCGGATCAAGCCAAGTTGGCCGTTCAGGTATTAATTGCTGTGTGTTCCGCCGATGATGATTTTGACGCAGAAGAACAAAAAACTGTTGTTCTGCTTGCCAAGCATCTAAATCTTGAGCCAAGTCTCTTTGGTCTTGATGCAAATATGGGCGATCCTTCTGCTTCTGATACCGCAGACGGCTCAGGTAGAAAAAAACTCTTTTAATAGAAACAAGACTATAAACAACCAGCTGGCGCTATTTAGTATTTAAAATAGCGCCATATTTTTTCTCATCTGAATCAAATAGGAGTATTTTCATGAATGACAATTATGTCAAACTTAAAGAGAAAGCTACACTTGTACTTCGCAAAAAAGGCATAGAAGGCTTTATCGCACGTGTTGCTTGTGTTGTCGATATTTCCGGCTCAATGAGCCCCTTATTTAAAAACGGTACAGTCCAAGAAACCGTTGAACGCATGCTAGCACTTGGCGCCCGGTTCGACGATAATAACGCAATTGATATGTTTGCCTTTGGTAAAAATGCTCACGACTTAGGAGAGCTTCCTGAGTCAAATTTTACTGGCTACGTAGAAAGAGAAATTACGAACAAGTATCGCCTCGAAGGGGGAACAAATTATGCACCAATTATGGAAATGATCGTAAATAAATACTACCCAAACGCCATAATTACTCGAAAAAAGAAATTATTCAGTGGTGGCGGAGGTTGGTCTGTCAATCAAGTCGGACCCCAAGGCGACCCAGTTTACGTCAAGTTTGTTACTGATGGTGACAACTGGGATAAACCAGAAGCCACCAAATGGATAGTCGAATCATCTAAACTTGGAATTTTCTGGCAATTTGTCGGTATTGGTAAAGACAGTTTCTCATTCCTTAAAAAACTCGATGATATGCCTGGCCGTTTCATTGACAATGCAAACTTTTTTCAGGTTAATGATATCACTCAAATCAACGATGATGAGCTCTATGAAAGAATGCTTGGTGAATTCCCTGATTGGTTAAAAGAAGCAAAGCAAAAGAATCTGTATTAATAGAAATAAAACAAAATAGATCAAATGTCAACTACTCATTAAAATAATAAATGAGTAGTTTTTTTATTAAATAATATTAATAAAATTTGCTAATATTAGCCAAAACTATACCACATTTTGACCCATCTGAACATCTTGACAAATATCAATAATCTGCTAAGGTTATTAGAATCTTTATAATGAAACAAATACCAAAAAATAGCTCATATTCAATTAAATAACAAAGGAAAAACAAATCACTGAACTACTAACAAACAGAAAGGAGCACCCCATGAGTCTAAAAACAAGATTCTGGACACCACTATCTATTCCTAAAAAGATTTTAACAGTCATTTTAGGTATTGTAATTACTGTTATTTTATTCTGGATTGCCTTCACATTTTTTATTTACAAGATATGGGCATTTCTAGGCGGAATACTGCTATGGCTAATTCTAGCAGGAATCGTTATAGCGATTTTATACTTTTTCGTCTATCGCAAATTATTCAAAAAAAGTAGTAGTTAACTCGCAGTAATATTTATTCACAGACGCTGGAAGAATTAATTCCAGGGAGGTATAATGAGTCACGATCAAATAATTAATTTCAGAAAACTTGGTCTTCATGGCAATCAAATTGCTGAGTCAAGAAATAACAACGGCTCAAACGCTTTGACACCGCCTAAACGCGAAGGTTTCTGGCTAAAACTATGGGGCAATTTCAGGGATGACAAGATCGTTCAGATCCTTGTTGTCGCCCTAGTAATTGATGTAGTAATTGCAATCTTTGGCTACACAGAGTGGTATGAAGGCCTAGCAATTACCGCTGCCGTAGTTCTTGCCACAGGCGTTGCTGCCCTAACAGAAAGTAGGTCTGAAGGCGCTTTTGCAATTCTTCAAGAAGAAGCATCACATATAAAAACAAAAGTATTTCGTGATGGCGAACTAAAAGAAATACCAATTGATGAGGTTGTTGTTGGGGATTATATTCTTCTTCAGCAAGGTGACAAAATTACCGCTGATGGTATTTTAGTTCATGGCAGTTTAAAAGTTCTTCAATCGGCTATTACTGGAGAATCAGATTTTATTCCTAAAACTAAAACAAATGAAAACTATCAGCCTGAATCAGGTAACCCTGATGATCCACATCTATTGCTTCGCGGTACTATTGTCGGCGATGATGAAGGAGTAATGAAAGTCATAACTGTGGGCGATAATACAGCCCTAGGCAAAATCGCTAAAGAGCTTGGAGACATTGAAGAAAGAAAATCTCCCCTACAAGTAAAATTGTCCAATTTAGGAGATGGTATTTCAAAATTCGGCTATATTGGTGCTGGTTTTATTTTTGTTGCTTTCATGTTTAAAAACGCTGTTATGGACAACGGTTATTCCTGGTCACTTATTCTAGATTATATTACAAATCCTAGTTTAATCGGCCCTGATGTTCTCCATGCATTTATCCTTGCAGTTATTATTATAGTAGTCGCTGTTCCCGAAGGATTACCAATGATGATTCATATGGTCCTATCGATGAATGTTCACAAGCTTGTAAAAAATAATGTTCTAGTTAGAGAAAATCTAGGCATTGAAACTTCAGGAAGCTTAAATCACTTATTTGTCGATAAAACTGGCACCATTACCTTTGGTCAATTAATGGCTACTGGCTTTCTGACAGGCACTGGACAAAATTTTGATAAATATGAAGATATTCCTAAAAATCTAAGATCAAAATTACTTTTTTCACTTGTCAATAATACAGCCAGCGTCATCAACCCTGCAGATCCGGAAAAAAATAAAGAAGCTGAAATTGTAGGCGGCAATCCAACTGAACGTGCTATGCTTCAATTTACATCGAGTGCTCTTACTGCTACAAATATCGGTAAAATTCAAACAACCAATGAGCTTCCATTTAATTCAAAAAGGAAATTTTCAGCTACCCAGGTAGATGGAAAAAATTCTTTAACACTGATCAAAGGAGCACCTGAAGCCATCTTTTCTAATTGCGGATGGTATTATAATAATTCAGGCGCAAAGACAAAACTAACTGATCGCACTGTTCTCGAGAATAAATTCAATCAACTTTCCGAAGAACAATACCGTGTTGTAGCTATTGCTTGTTCTGAATCACCTATTAAAGGCAGCACTTTGCCAGAGGATATGACTTTACTTGGAATAATTTCAATTCGAGACGAGATTAGACCCGAGTCAAAACCATCAATCGAAGCAGCTATAAACGCCGGCATTAAAGTGACCATGATTACTGGCGACAGACATGAAACAGCTGTTGCTATTGCCCGTGAAGTAGGCTTAGTGCTTGGTATTCAAGATGAAGTTATTCTTACCAGCAGTGAATTCAACGAGATGACCGACGATGAAATAAAGGAAATTTTACCTAACCTTAAACTCATCTCAAGAGCTCTGCCAAATGACAAGTCGAAACTCATCAGAATCAGTCAAAGCCGAAATGAGGTCAACGGCATGACCGGTGATGGTGTAAACGACGCTCCAGCTCTTCAAGCAGCAGATGTTGGATATTCTATGGGTAAAAATGGAACAGAAGTTGCCAAAGAAGCATCTAGTATAGTAATCCTAGATGATAATCTTAATTCTATTGCCAAAGCGGTATTATATGGAAGAACAATTTTCAATTCAATTAGAAAATTCATCATCTTCCAGCTGACGGTCAATGTAGCAGCAATTCTGCTTGCTTTTTTAGGACCGTTCTTTGGTTATGATTTTCCATTAACAATGGTTCAATTGTTGTGGATTAATCTAATCATGGACACCTTAGCAGCCTTAGCTTTTGGCGGAGAGCCAGCCCTGCAAAGATACATGCTTGAGAAACCAAAACGCCGTGACGAAAATATTATAAGCGGCGATATGTGGAGCTCAATCCTAATTAATGGTATAACAATCACAATCCTGAGCATTTTATTTTTAAAACTTGGATTCGTTCGAGAAATATTTAGCTCCGAAGAAGCATTTTTAGCTGGCTTCTTTGGATTCTTTGTTTTCTTGCATAATTGGAATAAGTTCAATGCTCGTACCGAGCAACTAAACCTATTTGAACACATTCTTGAAAACAAAAGATTCCTATTTATTGTTGGTTTAATTTTCACCGTCCAAATTATATTTACTTATGCCGGTGGTGAGATACTGAGAACGACTGCTCTGTCTGCAACAGAAATGTTTTTCATACTATCCACTTCTTTTGTCATAATCCCGATTGATTTGACAAGAAAATGGATTAGAGACAGATTAAATCCGGCAACCACTACAAACGTAAATCTTGCAACAAATCAAACAGCAACTGCATAAATGTAGTTACCAATTTCTATAGGGTGTGTCCAAAAAAAGACACACCCTATTTTTCTCAAGGAGACTAATTAATGCCATATTTTTTCAAAAAACTTTTTAAAAAAATTAGAGATCCTTCTGGTCTCTTTTGGACATTGTTTATGCTCTATCTATGTTTTCATTTAATTCAATCATGTGTCTGGATAATTGTGGAAGATAAAAGTTTCCTTCAATCACAATACCTAACTCTTCAAACTAACTCGACTGTCGGATATGGAGATGACGCTCCAAACACCAATCTAGGCAAAATTTTAATTATGCTACTCTGCGTACCCAGTATCGGGCTCCTTGGCGGTAGTGCCATTTCAGTTTCAGTAGATATAGCACAAAAGAAAAAATTCATAAGGAGGCATGGCTTGATCAAAAAAAATCCAAATAAAAATGGAGTAATCATCATTCATTTACCAAATGAATATGATTTCAAACTCTATGTGGAAGAAGTTCGTCATGTTGATAAGGATCTACCGATTTGTATTGTTGATAATAGATTTGATGAACTTCCAGTTTGGGTAATATCACTCTGCAATGAAATAGTTTTTGTTAAAGGATCTCTCACAGACGACACGACTTACGAAAGAGCTAACATTGCAGAAAACGAACAAGTAATAATATTCCCCAAAGACCCGGATGATCCTGAATCAGACTATATCACAGACTCAATATCAAGTGTTGCCCTAAAACACGCTTCAAGTACTACAAATATTACCTGCGTTGTAGTTGATCCTGCAAACCTTCATCTCTTTGAAGCAGAAAAAGTACCAAATCTTAGTTGCTCTCTTAAAGGTATGGGAATACTAGCACTTGTCCAGCAAACTCACGGTGGCTTTACCATTGAATGGTTTATTCGCCTAATGAGCAACACCAAAGGTGCTAATCCAAGTACAGTTAAAGTTGATTACATTTCAGGCTGGACCTGGGCAAAATTTGTTAAAGCAACTCTTGATTTAGGTTTAAAAGGAGAGGACTCTTTAACTAATCCTCTTGCTATAATCAGACCAGGAACTCATCCTGTTACCAATCCTGCGCCAAATGATATTATTTCAAAAAATGATTGGTTGATTATAGCCAACTTTAACAATTTTATCGGATGGGAAAAATACGAACAAATGCTCTAAAAAACAAAATTAAATAAAAAAATAAATCTTCAGATTTCTCTGAAGATTTTTTATTTTACAAAATTTCTTATGTTTTTAATTCAAAACGAAACCTAAATCTATTAAACCACTTATGAACTCTACCTTTCTTCTTTGCCGTCAAATCACTAATAGTTCCAACTAGAAAAGAAGCTATATACGAAGCGATATATAAATACTTAAATTCAATACTTTTTATCCATTCAGTGCCCGCTAGAACAGCTTGATCATATTGAGTAATATAGCCAGCAACTACCTCAGTGCTCATAAAAATAAGTGCAATTTTTTTAGCTGCCCATTTAATAATAATTTCACTAATTGATGGAAAGCCAAGATCTATCCAAAAGACAAAAAGCAGAAAAAAATATACTCCAATATAAACTCCAAAAGCACCCCATAAAGATCCAATTGCATTTCTCTTTATAATCCTCATTAATTTTTCCAAAGCAAATCTCCTTTTATTTAATTATTAAACATTTTCTCATTATATTATCAAAAAACACAATATTTGTCAATCAATATTTAATAAAGTATAATCCTTGACAAAATAATAATATTATAGTAAAATACTTAGTTAAAATACAATACAATTAAATATTATAGGGAGGTTTAATGTCATTTATTAGTCAAAACAAGCAAAAACTAATTGATCAGCCAATAAAAATACCAAGGCACCCACTTTTAAGTGTATCAATTAGATTTGGGTCAGGTGAACTTCTAGCTTTTGTATTTAGCATTATTGCCATATTTATTACTTCATATCTTTCAGATTCTGTTTTCTGGATTATCATAATCGGACCAATCGCAGAGAAAGGAGCTTTCTATTTAATTCACATTTATTTCCAAATTGAGATATACAAAACAACACCCCAAAAAGCAAGAAAAAGAAAAAAATACTACTTCAAAAGAGCGATAAAAAAAGGCAACATAGATCTTATAGAAGATATTTTCGGTCATGATCCAATTTATCTTATACTAATGTCACTCTCTGTTATTTTTATAAATTTTCCAGAATGGATATTAGGTACACTTTCTTTTTTTCTCGCAGTCTTTATTGTAGCAATTTTAGAGGTTATCGCAGTTGAGATTAAATACAATCTTTATAAAAAAAGATTAATAAAAGCAGGCTTTCAAATTGAAGAATATTTCGAAACCAGATTCCTAATTAGCTCAGAAAAAAATCCAATTGATATTCTTAATCAAACTGCTAATGAATTTAATCTTACAAAAACTGAAAAAAAATTAATTTATGATGATCAATATTTTGACAGCCAACTTTCAGAATTTAATAACAGAAAAAGCCAAGTAAGAGTCAGAAAAAGATCAAATCTAGAAAATGATTCAAGTATCAAAACCTATCAAATTGTCATCACTAAGGCTCGAGAAATATCAAAAAAAGAAAAAGGACAACACAGATATTTCCCAATAAAAAAAGAAAAAATTTACTATATCGCAGATAACCTTCACAAAGATCCAACTCAAATCAACAACATACAAATCAAAAGTCACATCCTAAAAGCAATTGAAGATACAAATAGCAGTTTTCCAGTACTTTTTGACAGAATGATAGCTCAAGACGATGAATTGCTAGTTTCTGGAGACAAAGTAAAAGGTAATAATCCTTTCTTTGTTGTTGAAGTAAAAGTATTTAAAGATCTAAAAAAATTAAAAACAGCCATGCGCTACATTATGATCAATTTCCCTGTTGTTCAAATTACGCACGGCAAAGCTGAAATTATAAATGAATAACCAAAAAGGAAGCGTCCATAAACGCTTCCTTATTTTAATTCCCAAATAATTATTTTTCTTCAATGCTAATCACAGCAACTTCATCTCCTTCACGAATGTCTTCAGTACCTTCAATTTTCATTCCACATTCCTGCCCTTCTGCGACTTCAGCAACACTCTCTTTGCCAGCTTCAATAGCAACTACTTTTGCTTCTTCTAAAACTACTCCGTCACGGTAAATCCTTGCAATCAGATCAGACTTTACTATTCCAGTTTTTACATTACCTCCCACAATCTGCCAATTCTTACCTGTTCTAAATATCTTTAAAACCTTTAATCTTCCTATTTCTGTTTCAATTTTCTCAGTTCCCGCAAGTTCTTTAATTTTATCCTCTACAAATTGCAATAAATCATATATTACCTCATAAAGCTCAACTTTGAAATCCTTAGTAGTAGCCAATCTCTTTGCCTCAGTAGTTATTTTTACGTTAAAACCTATTAAATGGGCTGAAAGACCAATTGCATTTTCAATATCAGCTTCCGTAATATTTCCCAAACTTTGCTTAACTACCTTTACATCAACCTTATCCTGGTTAATTTTTTGGAGTGACTCAATTATTGCTTCAATTGATCCGAGTACATCTGCCTTTAAAAATAAATTAACTTGTGGTTTTTTTACCTCTTCTTCATCTTCATTTTTTATACCAATTGCTTCTCCACCAAAATCTACTTTATGACCTTTTCTAATTTTACTCATTTTTCTAAAGTCTTTCTTGTTATCCACTACTGTCAAAATCTCACCAACCTGAGGAATATTATTCAATCCGAGTATTTTCACAGGCATTGATGGCGGTGTTTCATTGACTATCTCCCCTTTCCAATTCTTCATTGCTCTAATTTTCCCAGATACAGGACCTATTTTTACTAAATCTCCACGCTTCAAAGTTCCATTTTGGATTAATACTGTTGCCACTGGTCCTTCGCCCTTATCAACATGTGATTCAATAATCGTTCCTACTGCACTTCTTCCATTATTTGCTACAATATTTTCTTTCTCCATATCAGCCACTAAAAATAAAGTCTCAAGAAGTCCATCAATATTTAAATTCTTTTTAGCTGACACTTCCACACATATTGTCTTACCTCCCCAATCCTCAGGGTTTAAATCAATTTGAGCCAAGTCAGATTTTACCTTATCAATATTAGCATCAGGTTTATCAATTTTATTTATTGCTACAATAAAAGGAAGTCCCGCATTTCGAATATGCGATACTGCTTCAATTGTTTGTGGTTGAACCCCATCATCAGCAGCCACAAGTAGAATTGCAATATCAGCAACTTGAGCTCCACGAGATCTCATTGCAGAAAAAGCTTCGTGACCAGGTGTGTCAATAAAAGTTAAAAGTCTTCCATCTTTTTCTACTTGATAAGCGCCAATATGCTGAGTAATACCTCCTGCTTCCGCGTCTACTATATGGGTAGATCTTATTGCGTCAAGTAATTTTGTTTTCCCATGATCAACATGCCCCATCACGACTACAACAGGCGGCCTAGCTTTGGCGCTCTTTTTGTCAACCTTAAGAACTTCATCATAATCAATATTTTTTGCCACACTCCCGTCTTCCTCACTTTTCTTAACCTCAAACCCAAGATCTTCAGCAATAATAGAAGCTGTTTCAAAATCAATGTCTTGATTAAGTGACGCCATAACTCCATTCTTCATCAGTTCAAGCACAAGATTCGTAACAGGTAAATCCATTCTTTTGGCAAGCTCTTTTACAACAATTCTCTCTGGCACATTAACAATTTTTACCTCATCTGACTGCTCTCCTTCTACTGCTTCAGTAATTATGTCTTTTCTTGGTTTTTCAATTACTTCATTTTCTAAATATTGTTTTCGAATTTTTGAATCAGATAATTTTTCAAGTATTGCACTTGCCATTTTAGCATCTACTTTTATAGCTCTTGCCCCAATATCAAAACCAAGCTCAGGCATTACTTCCTTGAGCTTTTTTGGCGTTATTCGTAATTTCCTTGCTAGTTCTGTAACATTCATTGCCCTAATCTTACGCTATATTAGCAAGAAAGTCAAATAAAAAAAGGGAATACCTAAGTATTCCCAATATAATATTTTTATCTCCTTTTATTTAACATCAGTTAAACTTTTTTTCAATCTCTCCTCAAGAAAATCTCCCAGTGGCATGCTACCAAACAATTGTTTAGCCACATCAATTACACTGTTTCCACCAAGAATAGCTAGCGGCGACAGCGACTGAGCAAGTTTCTCAATCATATTTTCATCAGCAAAAACCTCAAGCGCTTTAATCATGTCTGGACCAATTGCTCCTGCTTTAGCAACTACAGCTTCTACTTCAGCTCTAATACCTTCAAGTTTTTGTTTTAATTCTTCTTGAGCATAATGAAGCAATTGATCTTTATCTTTCTTCGTTCTCTCAAGACCTGCCGAATGGGACATATCATTTTTTTTCTCTCTTGCTTCCTCTAATTTCAATTTCTCTGCTTCTTCATCAATTAATGACTGAACCTGAGTCAATGCTTTTTTAAGCCTTTCCTCGATTTTAGTCTTTTCAACATCAATCTCATGCAATTCAGTTTTACTTTTCTCATCAATAATTTGACGATTTATTGATTCAAGCTCTTTTGTATCAATCATTTCTTGCTTTTTTTGAGTAAGCTCAATGGCTTTTTCAGCAGCTGAATGTTGAGCCTGAACTAAGAGGTTGGCGATTATTGTATCACGGATCGAAACGTCGAGAATTTCAACATCATAAATATGCATTCCATTTTCTTCAAACTCTTTACCTTTCCTCTTGCTATCTTTAGATTTGCCTAAAATTGCATCTCTGAGAACATTAATTGCATCAGCATAAAATTCTCTCATATTGTGACCTTTAACAACATTTCGAATCAAAGATCGCAAATGATCAGTTAAAAGTTTGATATAATTTTCTACTCCAAACCATTTATCCTGTTTATCATTTAAAAAATTCACACGATACTTAAGCTTTATATCAATTTCATACAAATCTTTTGTTTCTGCTGTGACTTTATCAGATACAACATTGTTCTTTACTCTCAGATACACCGTCTCAATGGTGTTATCGTCATTTTTAGGTGTTCCTGTTGATAGCTTCATTTTTTCCATAAGCTCATCATATTCAAGCAAACATGTTTTCGGTCCGACTACAACATGCCTTTCCTTTGTTTTACTAACCACCTGAATAGCATATCCTGTCCAGATATCAATGGCCACTGCACCATCATACTTGCTATCAATTGTAATAGTTCTTGGTTTTGTAAATGATGTTTTCCTTTCAAACTCATCACCGTGAATACCTCGAACTGATTCTTCAACAGGCCCTCTCATTAACACGTCTTCTTCATCTCCACGAGACCTATAATAATCACGATCAGTAATAAAATCACCGGTCTTTGCTTTAGGAGAGAGTGTCATTAAGCTTTCATTATATTCAAGCGCCTTCATGTTGCCCGGAAACCAAAGTTGAACTACTTTTGGATCAATTACTCGCCTAACAATAACTTCTTTTCTTGGATCAGGCAATAGCATTTTAGGGCCCTTAACCAACTCGATTTTTCCACTTATCCGATCAAGAACGTATCGAGCTTCTCCAGCTGGCACTGCCACAGCATAATGAATCTCCTCTTCACCGTATTTGATAATTGCATGCTCCTCACGAGGAAAATATATCATCTGCTGTTTACCTGTTATAAAAAGCTCATCGCCTGTTTTATGCTTTGTTCCACTTTCATCAGTATGATCAGCGATCACTTTTATATACAGGCCACTAATTTCATTTAGCTCAATTGCTTTAAATTTCCGAGAAGCTTCTTCCCGTATAAAAGTTTCAGTTGGTTTTGGAAAAACCACAGTAGGACCTTTTACATATTGCTTGTTACCATCTTCATTAAGTAAAATACAATACTCAAGACGCTCCAAGGTCACTGCTTCGCGAACATATCTGTTATGCTCGTCCTGGACAACTTCAATACCTGTTGGAGGGATATAGAAAGAAACATCAGTCCCTTTAATTACCAAGAGTTTTCCCATAGTCAATTCAGGTTTATCATCAAGACTTTTTACAACCGCATCACTGTCATTAGCACTATCATCTTTTTCATCTATATTTTCTACCTGATCTTCTGAATCTTTTTCCTTTTCCTTATCCTTGCCTTTTTTTGCACTTTCTTTTTCTTTATCAGATTTTACATCTTTGTCATCAGAAGTAGTTGATACTTCGGGAACAGTGGGAACAATTTGGGTCTTCATTACAGTTTTGTCCCAATTCTCAAGTGCTGCCTCTTCATCATACACTCTAATAATCAAATATTGATTTGAGCGTAAATGATGGCCTTTGACAACTTTAACCATTTGACCAGGCCACAGTGAAAATGAAGCCGGTCCGGGAATATTAATTTTGTGTCCAATTTTCAAATCAGGCAAACCACTTACCACACCCTCTTTTGGATGATTATTGCCATCTGCCGGATTTTTTAGCACTAAGTACCATCCTTCAGGGGCAATTTTCGAAGTTTGTATTGCATTATCCAAATGACTTGCTTTAAAGCGCTTTGTTCTCTCATCAAAAACTACTGGTACTACTGTTCCGGCTAAACTCGCATTATGTGGGCCACAATAAATATCAACTGAGCCCTTTGTTTCATCTTGAATATATGCATATTCATTCGGCGCTAAAACTAAATCTCTTTGTTGCTTACCTGTACTTTCAGCCATGCCTTCTTCTCCTTCTTTCATGTTATTCACCTATTTTTTATTTAGTAGCCACTCTTATTACCAAAAGCAGTTTTTACAATTCCTTCAGCAAGTTTCCCTGCGATAGCATCAGAAATCTTACCAAGCAGATTTCCGCTAATATTATCATTACCTTCAATTAACTGTTTAACAAAGCCTACAATAACTTTTTCAAACTCCTTAGAACTACTTAAATTATCTATTGCATTATTAATGATATTTTTTATTCCATCATTATTATTAAGTAGCTCATTCACTTTGGTATTATTATAGACAAAATTACTTGCCCAAGATAATACAGCCTCTTTAACACTTTCCTTTATCTTTTCTTGAATCTCACCATTGGAAGCCATTTCAAATAGTAGAATGTCAATATTGAAAACGCTCATTATTTTATTTTGAAAATCATCAACATCGTCTAAGTCAAACGAATTTGAAAGATACTGACTTATTTCTCTTTTAACATCTTCTTTTACCTCATCATCGTTTTCCACAATATCATCGAGCAAACCATCCTCTTTAATGATTTCATTTTTTATTTCATCCGCGTAATCATCATTATCAAGATTTTCAAGTACATACTTCACATGATGAACACAAGCACTCTTCATTTCTTCATCATCCCAATCAATCTTTTCTACAATCGTATCCCAACTGTCACAGTTATCCATCCCACCCTTAACAGACCTAACAACCTCATCATCTCTATCATCTAAATCAAAATTATCAAGAGTACGAATAAATAACCTTTTCATCGCATCTTTTACATCAGGATCTTCTAAAGCTTCGGGAATAAAATCATCCCAATCAATATTATTTCTAACTTCTCTAGAAAAATCCTCATCATCATCAAGTTGATCAAAAAACTCCTGCATTTTTTTCTCAAAATCAGCCATAAGCTGTCCCTTTCTTTTGTTATTTCTTCCAATTAGCTACTATTTACTTGCAAGCTTTTAACCTCCCTATATTTAAATAAAAACAGCTATTATTTACTTGACCTATAAGCTCATTCTATTTTTTACTAGCTCTAAATCATTAAATGATCATACAACAATCATTAAAATTGTCAATAGCCATCTAACTAAAAACCATAAAATATTTAATAAGTCAACATTTACAGCTATTGATTTAAGTAGTCTGCTATTTATTAACCCCTCTGCACCTTGACACTTAGCCCAAGCTAATATATATTAACTTAATATTTAAATATTATTCATTTAAAACTCACCCACTCGATTGAGTTAGTTAACTGCTTTCAAAAAATCATGGCTTTAAACAAAAATCAGCAAATAATTGAGCTTATAGAAAAGTCTCACCATATACTCCTCACTACCGCTATTACTAATACCGGCGATGGTTTGTCTTCGGCACTCGCTTTTAAAGCTCTTCTAGATAAAATTGGAAAACCTACCGACATTGTCGTTACAGAGTCTCAAAAAGAAAAGCTCTCTTTCTTACCAGGCGCTGACAAAATTAAATCAAAGTTAGGTAGTTTAAAAAAATTAGTTATCAATCTGGATATCTCTAAAAATAAAGTTGGTGAATTTAACTATGATATAAGCGATGACAAACTAAAAATATTTGTCACTCCTGAAAATGGAACCTTTTCTGAAAACGATATTAAAATTGAATCATCTGACTATAAATATGATTTAATTATTACTTTTGGCTCACCAGACCTTGAATCTTTAGGTAGTCTTTATGAATCTCACACTGATTTCTTTTTTAATACTACAATCATAAATATTGATAATGACGCATCCAATGATCACTACGGTCAAGTTAATTTGGTCGAGCTAAACTTCTCATCAGTTGCTGAAATTATATTTGATCTAATAGAAAGCATTAATCCTGAGCATCTCACAGATCAAACTGCCACTCATTTACTAACTGGGTTAATTATAAAGACAAATTCCTTTAGAGCTTCTCACATATCACCTAAGGCTCTGATCACAGCCTCCCACCTTCTTAAGCTAGGAGCTGATAGAGATTTTATTATTAATAATTTAAATAGGAATAAAAATCTACCCACACTAAATCTATGGGGTAGAGTACTAGCCAGACTAAAAACTGATTCTCACTACAAATTTGCCTGGTCAATGCTTTCTCAAACAGACTTTCAAAAATCCGGTGCTGGCCCTGAAAATCTTGATGGTGTAGTCAGTGAACTTATCGTCAACTCACCGACCATAGAAAACACTCTTATACTCTATGAATCAGCAGAGGGAAATATTAAAGGCATTCTCTATACTAGCCCAAATTTCAACTCTCTTGACCTTGCTCGACCATTTAATCCTGAAGGTCATAAAAACAAAGCTGAATTCTCTCTTGAAAGCACGCGTCTAATGGAAATAGAAGCAGAAGTTATAGATAAAATAAGAAATAGAATAAAAACAATTGAATAAATCACTAAAATTGTTTATAATTGATAATATCAACGATCTTTAAACAAATAGATGAGGTTAAAATGACTATAACGGTTTTTCAAGTCCAAGAAATGATTAAAGGCCTAAATGATGAAGATATGCCAATTAAACAACAAATATCTTTTTTAAATAGCTACAAAACAGATCTTGAAGCTGATATTGATACTGCCGGCAAAGAAGCCATTACTACCGAGCTACAACTTCTAAATCACATCTTATTAAAACAAAAATAACTATTTTGGGATATGAAAAACATATCCCATCTATTATATAGACAAGCGCCCATAGCTCAGTGGTTAGAGCACAACGCTTATAACGTTGGGGTCGATGGTTCAAGTCCATCTGGGCGCACCAAGGGCGGTTAGCTCAGTTGGTTAGAGCGCTACATTGACATTGTAGAGGTCACTGGTTCAAATCCAGTATCGCCCACCATTTAATAATTTAAATAGAAAAATGCCAAAACTACCAAAAATACCATACAAGCTTCATGACCAAATAAATAGAGAAAGAAGCTATTGTATGAATCTTTCAGATAAACTAAGAGTATTATCAAAAACTACTATCTCCTTTTTAGTTAAAGACAATTTTGAACTAGCTGAAAAAAACCTACCTGAAATGAACAAACTTTTTTTATCTATCCAAAAAAAGATGAAACAAAATCCATATCTCTATGGATTCCCTGTCATTAATATTGGCTTAGAAGAATATCTTGAAACTCTTTTTCTCTACGCTTATATTAAAAACAAACCCATGCCAAATATCACCACCCTGAGAGTCACCCCTGAAGTATACCTAGGTGGTCTGTCAGACATGACAGGTGAGCTTGTCAGGCTTGCTAGAAGGCATGAAAACCAAGTTCGCTATATCCATGACTATGTTGCCAGAATTTACGAACTAATTATCCCTCTATCAATCACCAGAAATTCTCAAACCAGAAACAAACTAGAAACTATTGGTAATAACCTAAGAAAGATTGAAGGAATCATCTATGACCTTAAGCTAAGAGATAAGATATAGTAAATAAAAATTTATTAAAAAGACCGACTAATTTAAGTCGGTCTTTTGTTTTTTAAAACAAAATTTTATTTAGTGCTACACCTGTAAAGAAAAAACCCATAAAACCAAAGAAAAAATCTCCGAACTGATAAACTTTCATTTTATAATTAATATAGCTAGAATACATTAATGCTATGCCAGCTAAAGTCAGCACTATAGCCAGTACAATAAAAGGTATACCATAAACGCTTACCTCGCCGACAACAGGATTGCACATAAAATAGGCTAAAAAATATAACAGAATCTTTAATACCAATGTTCCTTTTTTATATTTTTTTACTAATGCAATTACTAATTCATTCACATCTACCTCCCAAGATACTATTTCTACAATTTTAAATTTGGATCAACTTTAATTTTTTTATAATCACTAAATTTTTTCTTCTTTATTTTATAATACCCAGCCACAGCAATCATTAAAGCATTATCTCCAGTTAAACTAATTTCAGGAATATATATATTTACCTTACTTAACTCTTTTTTAAACTTATTGTCAAGCTCTTCTCTTAAACTTTTATTAGCCGCAACTCCTCCACCTATTATCACACTTTTAACCTTGTACTCCGTCGCTGCTTTAATTGCTTTAATTACTAGCACATCTGTGCACGCTTGTTGGAAACTAGCACACATATCGGCCTTGTTCACTCTTCCCTTCTTTACCTTATACAATACCGAAGTTTTAATTCCAGAAAATGAAAAATTATAGTCCCCCGAATTAATCATTGGCCGTGGCATTTCTATCTTTCCTGCACTACCCTTTTCAGCTAACTTTGACACAACCGGCCCACCCGGATAACCTAAACTCAATATCTTACCTACCTTATCAAAAGCCTCCCCTACTGCATCGTCTTGAGTTTCTCCAATTATTTTATAATTCAAATAATCCTTAACTAAAACTAATTGAGTATGCCCTCCAGATACTATCAGTGCCAACGCCGGAAACTTTATCTTTTTACCAGGTAGCTCAGAAGTAAAAATATGCCCCTCTAAATGATTGACAGCTATGAGTGGCTTATTCCATGTATAGCTTAATGTTTTAGCTGCCTCAACTCCAACCCTAAGGCTTGTAATTAAACCCGGTCCATTAGTTACGGCAATATAATCAATATCTCCCACACCCTTAAGAGCCGATTCAATAACAGGGATAATGTATTCCATCTGTGCTCTAGCAGCAAGCTCTGGCACAATTCCGCCATATTTAGCATGTAACTTAACAGAAGACGCAATCTTATTGGAAAGCACCTTAAATTTACCGCCTTTCACTTCTAAAACAGCAGCAGCAGTTTCATCACAACTTGTTTCAATACCTAAAATTCTCATATTACTTAAACTTTATCACAAATTCTCCATCCTTGCCAAATAATTCATATTATGATAAGATATTTCTATAAATCACCCTACTTTCTGGGGGATTTTTAAAAACCATATTTCATTATTTATTCATTTTAACATATAATTAATACTATGGGGCCATCGTCTAGTGGTTAGGACACCAGGTTTTCATCCTGGAAACCGGGGTTCAATTCCCCGTGGCCCTACCAGGGCAGTTAGCTCAGTTGGCTAGAGCATCTCGTTTACACCGAGAGGGTCATAGGTTCGAGTCCTATACTGCCCACCATGACAATTAATCATGCTCATATGAAATATGTATATTCCACCATTGTCATCATAGTTGGGTTTTTACTAGTTCGCTATAGTAATTGGATAGTAAGTAATTTTGGTTATATGGATTGGGCAGAGCACTATCTAGGAACCTATGGCGGCAGTAGACTTTTCTGGAAACTAATTGGTATACTTTTCATCGTTGGATCACTTCTAGTTATTAGTGGTATTATGCAAACAATGTTATTTTCATTTTTTAGCAGATTAGGTACAGGTGGTATATAAAATAATTATGGGCCCGTAGCTCAGCTGGTTAGAGCACCTGCTTTGCAAGCAGGGGGTCAGGAGTTCGAATCTCCTCGGGTCCACCAAAAGACATTTGAAATATTTTTCAGATGTTTTTTGTTACAAAAAAAAATAAAAAAACTTATCCACACAAAAAACTTTTTTCTATTTACTTTACTCAAAAATAGATCTATAATTAATACATAAACAATTTATAAAAATTAATTAAATAATCTTTCCCATGCTCGTCGTGTCACAAAATTTATTTTGCGACAAATTGCATTCGAAATAAACCACAAAGGAAGGGGGTGAAAACATGAAAAAGAAAAAAGTTGTGCGCAAGAAAAAAACAGTCAAGAGAAAACCAGCTAAAAGAAAAGTTGTAAAGAAAAGAAAACCAGCTAAGAAGAAAAAAGTTGTCAGAAAGAAAAAGAAAGTTGTAAAGAAAAGAAAACCAGCTAAGAAGAAAAAAGTTGTCAGAAAGAAAAAGAAAGTTGCTAAGAAGAAAAAAGCTGCTCCAAAGAAAAAGAAAAAAGTTGCTAAGAAAAAAAGAGTAGTTAAGAGAAAAAAGAGAAAATAAGAACTTAAAAGCTTTTAAGATTCTTATCTAAAGAATCTCTTAGATCAAAAGATCCGCTAATATTAGCGGATTTTTTGGTATAAATAACTTCTTTAGAATTTAACAGGCACAATAAGCTGATCATCATTTTCAGATAATCCTGAAGGATTATCACGCATTAAAATTAATTCTCCTTTCTTACTAACTCCTGCATCAAAACTAATACTGCCCTCATACTGCACAAACTCTTCCACCATTGAATCACTTTTTGCTGTCACATAACCCTCAGCTAAAACAACTCCATTCTCATCTACCAACTTCACAGGAAAGTCCCCTTCAAAAAACCAATAACCTCTTGCTTCTCCTGAAATTATTAGTGGATTTGATACAATCTGATTCGGTCTTGGATAATCACTCCGAATCAAATCCATTTTCTCAAGTTCATTTCCAATATCTTCCACAAACTCATTTCCACTTTCATCTCTGCACCTTCGAGGATAACTCTCCATTACAGCATTACCTGCTTGCTCGCATTCATCAAAACTAGCTACTTCTAATTTAACTTCATCTTCACCAGTAATTTTTACAATAAAAAAAGCTATAATTAAAATTACTACGACTATCAATATTTTTAAAAATAATTTCATATATTTTTAGTTAATTTATAACCACTATTTATTCTAAAACAATTTCTTCTGATAATCAACTCTTTCACTATCTTCAAATATTTTGATCTTGCCATATTGCCCATCAAATCCAGGACTAATGTGCACCTTACCTTCTCTTGTTCGAATTATTCCATCAGCAATATTTGGTAAAGTTACTTCTTTTAATTTATCTAATCCTATATCTAAAAGTATCTCAAATTCAGTTCCAAAATTCTTTATCAAATTCATATATTCCTCCTGAACTTTCTTGGAACTTCTAGATTTTATACCAATTGATTCCGCTATTATCTTATCAAGCTCTATTAATTTTTTAAATGGTACTCTCTTCTTATCTATATAATCTTCTCCACGACCAGGATCAGCCAGCTCCTCTACTCTATTCGCGACCCCAATCACTAACGGCTTTTTGCATTTAGGACAAATATTTTTCTGCCAAGCTGACTCTTTGGGCTCAAAACAAACTCCACAATCTCTATGCCCATCAAGGTGGTACATCCCCTCTTCAGAATAAAATTCAATCGTATACAAAAATTCATTTAACTTTTTATCCTTGATGACCCGAACAATCTCATCATAACTTAATCTATTCTCATCTATCTCAAATACATTTGCCTCTCTAGCTATATTTGGTAGCGAATGAGCGTCAGAGTTAGATACTATTGAGATATTATCAAGATCCCTTACCCGCCAATTCATCTGTGGATCGCTTGATAGTCCAGTTTCAATTGCAAATATCTTGTCAGTCAGTTCCTCGTAGCATTCGCTCACTGAATCAAAACCAGATTTAGACCCAAACATGGCAAACCAAGGCGTCCAAATGTGCGCCGGCATGATTACGCATCTCTCATCAATGTCAAATACAATTCTAGCTAACTCCTTCCCATCAAGGCCAAGTATTGGCCGACCATCTGACTTGAGGTTCCCAATCTTATCAAGCGCCTTATTAATTTTTTCAACAACTTCTAAGCTAGGTGAGAGTATACAAGTATGCAATCTTCTAACCTTGTCTCCTTTCTTATATATACAAGATATTTCACTTGAGCATAAAAAACGAACCTTTGATTCCTTATTTTCTTTGAGCACATAAAGCCCAGGCTCCTTTTCTATGAGCTCTTCTTTCATTGATTTAAACCACTCAGGATGAGTAAAATCTCCCGTCGCAACCACGTCAACCCCTTTCATCTGGCAATATCTATCAATTTCAGGCAGTACCAGCTGCTTTGAGCAAGCTCGAGAATATTTAGAATGTATATGTAAATCCGCTATTATTTTCATAATCTCAGTTTAGCATTAAATAATATTTCATGCTAATATATCCCTATGAACAAATACCTAATCATTTTTATAACCCTCCTTTTACTTACTACAGCAGTTCTAATCATTCTCTTCCCAAAGGAAAAGGCAACTGTAGATACAGTAAAAGGAATTCAAATCTCAACAATTAATTCAAACCCTATGCCAAAATACAACGAAGTTAGGGCCCCTGCTGTAGCAGGTCAATTTTATCCTGACAATAAAGATGAACTAATATCTCTTATGGATGACTTTTTAAGTAAAGTTGATCAACCGAAGCTAGATTCCTCTCCAGAAATTCTAATTCTCCCTCATGCCGGCTATGTTTTTTCAGGCAGCTCTGCAGCCTATGGATTCAAACAAATAGAGGGTAAAAAATATGACAACGTTATAATTATCGGCTCATCTCATAACTACCCCATCACAGAACTTGCTCTCTACGCGGGTGACGCTGTTGAAACCCCTCTTGGAATAGTTCCTATTAATAAAAGAATAGTAAATGATCTAACTATTGATAATTCAAGTATTACTGAGGATAGCAAAATTCATGAGCCCGAACATTCACTAGAAGTAGAAATTCCATTTCTGCAACACACTTTAAAAAATGATTTCCAAATAGTACTCGGACTTGTAAATTCAAATGACCTTATAACTCTTGAATCAATGGCAGATTCAATTAAAAAAATATTAGATGACTATCCTAATACTTTGGTCATTATAAGCTCAGACTTATCTCACTATCCAAACTACGATGATGCACTTTATTCTGACAAAAAAGTGATTGAATCAATTCTAGCAAAAGATCCAAATAATCTAACAACTACAATAAACTCAATCAAAGCCGAAAACAGACAAGGTCTTGACACATGTGCCTGTGGCAACTCTGCTATTAAGCTTGGAATGTATTTAGCTAGCAAGCTAAATCTAGATGGAACTAAGTTGCACTACTCAAATTCGGGAGATACTCCTGAGTTTGGAGATAAAGAGCGTGTTGTTGGCTACGCCGCAATTGCATTTAGCAAAAACAGTAAATATTTAACGGGAGAAGAACAAAAAATAGCGCTCAAGCTTGCAAGAAATACCCTAGAGCAAAAATTTGACTTAACAAATAGTAACTTTGAAGACTATAAAAATCATCCAATATTCTCTGAGAAACGCGGTGTCTTTATCACCCTAGAGCTAGATCATCAGCTAAGGGGTTGCATTGGCCTAATTGAGCCAGTAGAGCCGCTAGGTGATGGGATTATCGAGATGGCTAAAGCCGCAGCCTTTAGCGATCATAGATTTGAACCTTTAACTAAAGAAGAGTTTGATAAAATTCATATTGAAGTATCAGTTCTCACCCCTCCAGAAAAAATATCAGATCCAAATAAAATTATTCTTGGTAAACATGGAGTAATAGTTAGAAAAGGAACAAACTCAGGAGTCTATCTTCCCCAAGTTGCCACCGACACCGGCTGGAGCCTAGATGAATTCATGAACTCTCTTTGTTCCAGTAAAGCTAGTCTCCCTGAAGATTGCTGGAAAGACAGCTCAACTGAAATATACACCTTTGAAGCTCAAGTGTTTGAAGAATAAATTAAGCACAACAAAAAACAACCTCTAACGAGGTTGTTTTGAGTTAAAACAGAGTAATATTGTTCTGGCACCGACCTACTTTCGCAAATGAATACTATCATCGGCGCTGGAAGGCTTAACTTCTGAGTTCGAGATGGGATCAGGTGTACCCCTACCGCTAAAGGTACCAGAACAATATTACCCTGTAATAATTAAAGTAAAATATAAACTTTTAGGAATCCGTAAAAGACCAATTAGTACAATCTAGGCTGAATGTGTTGCCACACTTACACCCGACTGCCTATCAACCTGGTAGTCTTCCAGGTGGCCATAAAATCCTAATCTTAGGAACAGCTTCGCGCTTAGATGCTTTCAGCGCTTATCCAACCCGAACTTAGCTACCCAGCGATGCCATTGACATGACAACTGGTGCACCAGAGGTTCGTCCTTCTCGGTCCTCTCGTACTAGAGAAGGGGCCCTTCAAGATTTAAAACGCTCACAGTAGATAGGAGACCGACAATTCTGTTACTTTGCTAACCACATCCATTTACAACCATTGCTCTGTGGTGGTCTCGAGCGATCGAGACTCTGCATGTCGCCATGCAGTTCAGACTATATCTTCATCAATTAACAAATTAATGTTTGGCGTATAGTCGTTGAGGATTCTAAAGAAATAAATCTTCTTTTTTTACTTTTCGATACTTACCTCCTTGATTCATCTTATAAGCTAAATCAACAATCTTTCTCACTCCATTTTTTGTTAAATGTTCTCCATTATTCATCATGCTAGTGATTCTTTTAAATATATTAAAAGTCTCACCCTTATTAGATAAAAATGGATACTTCTCAAAAAACGGAATAATCTTTTGTAGTAAATCTTTTCGATCTCTTACTACATAAACGTAAGTATCATCATCTTCTCGTTGTATATGATTTTGTTTTAAATATCCACAATCAAAATAATCTTGAATAGCTTCTATTGTCTCCATTCTTAAAATACTTTGATTTACATGAAATTCTGGAATTACTTTTATTCCTTGTTTCATGCGTGGATCTTTGTGAAGTGCTACATGAAATGTACCTTCACCTTCAACAAAACCAACAATATACCACGGATTTATTTTCTTTAGCCTTTCCTGCTGATTGTCTGCACTCAACACATTGTCACTACGATATTTATTCATATACTTGTATTATACCATAGTAGTGTGAGATACTTCAACCCTCTAATTGTCTCCATTGAGGGTTAGTCAGAGTTTCCAGCATATAGCCAAATTTATAGACAGCACGGAATTTACTGTCTTACGACGTTCTGAACCCAGCTCGCGTACCGCTTTAATTGGCGAACAGCCAAACCCTTGGGAGCTTGTACACCCCCAGGATGCGATGAGCCGACATCGAGGTGCCGAACTTCGCCGTCGCTGTGGACGCTTGGGCGAAACTAGCCTGTTATCCCCGGAGTAACTTTTATTCGGTGATCTTCCACTCTCCTATATGAGATGGTCGGTTCACTAACTTATACTTTCGTAACTGCGCGACTTGTAGGTCTTGCAGTAAAGCTGGCTTATGGGTTTACCCTATCACTTCGGTTTCCATCCGAAGTTAGCCAACCTTTAAACGCCTCCGTTACCTTTTAGGCAAATGTGTTACCCTAAATTAATTAATTTATACCTCATTGAAGATATAATATATGGATTAATAATTTTATAAAACTTATCAATAGTTTCAGATAATAAATATAACTGCCAAGTATTATTTTTTTGTCTTCTTAGCTTACTTTTAATGCCATACTTTCTTAATAAACAATCACTTAGATATTTTACTTCTATTTTAGTAAAACCCTGAGTATTTATTATCTTCCCTTTATGCTTAAATGATTTAATAGACCCATCGTCCATAAACCAGCTAGCAATTGATAATGGTGTTAACCAACGATAAATCAATTTTGGAACAATTTTTTTCTTTCCATTGTAAAATTGGTTTGCATAAAATCTAAATGCACTGTGACTTACCGTGTTAAAATACACGTTAATCACATCTTTTTTAAATCTTATATCTTTTTTAATCTTCTCTTTAGGTTCTGTTAAGACCCATTCTCTAAAATTGTCATACAACCAATCAATATATTCTATACTCTTAATCGATTGTTCAATTTTTAGTCTATAAGTCTTGCCATTATTTTGAGTTTCTAAATGGCCATCGCCTAATATTAAACCAATTATAATTTCCCGTTGAATGCTAGATAGCTTTAAGGATTTCTTATACTCCTTAATCTTATTTGTATTCATATAATTAGGTCGTCAATTTTTATGACGTCTGCATGTCGCCATGCAGTTCAGACTATATCTTCATCCTATTAAATAGGAGTTTGGCGTGTAGTCGTTGAGGATTCCTCCAACATAACGTCGAAGGCCTTTCCTGCTGATTGTCCGCAATTGCGTAGTTTCACGGTTTAAATAAATTTAAACTCGTCGCGCAATATACTCGGAGGTTCCAGCATATAGCCAAATTTTATTTTTTTCAATTACTTGAAAATCGCCCCTCTAAGCTCGAACGGAATTAAGAGCTTATTCTTAAGGCGAGCGCCCCACTCAAACTACCCACCAGATACTGTCTCTCCCGAAGGAGGTTAGATATACAAAATGTCAAGGGTGGTATCTCACTGGTGACCTAAGTCTCCCACCTATGCTGAACATGAGCAGTTTATATATCAATATCAAGTTGTAGTAAAGCTTCACGGGGTCTTTTCGTCTAACTGTGAGTAGACGGCATCTTTACCGCCATTGCAAATTCGCCGAGTCCCTTATTAAGACAGTCCCCAAATCGTTATGCCATTCCTGCAGGTCGGAACTTACCCGACAAGGAATTTCGGTACCTTAGGACGATTATAGTTATCGCCGGCGTTCATCCGCGCTTCAGATCCAGGCTTGCACCCTTCACCTTAACGTTCGGACACTGGCCAGGCATCAGCCTCTATACATAGTCTTACGACTTGAGCAGAGACCTGTGTTTTTGGTAAACAGTCGCTTGGGGTCTTTCGCTGCGGCCAGCCGAAGCTGGCAGGGCTTATCCCGAAGTTACGCCCGCTATTTTGCCGAGTTCCTGAATAAGGGTTATCTCGTACACCTGAGGCTTCTCGCCTCACCTACCTGTGTCGGTTTACGGTACGGTTACTTTAGATCATAACAATTAAATTTTTCTAGGCACCCAATTAAGTAAGTTTGATCCACCCGGAGGTTTCACTTCCTACCTATCGACAAGTCGACAGGTAACGCCATAGTCATGTGACGCTTACGCACTTGAATGCGTCCTTTAAAGGATAAATCTAAAGCAGGACAGGAATATTAACCTGTTCTTCCATCCCACGACGCCTTTCGCCGTCGCGGTTAGGCCCGCCTAACCCTGGGTTGACAGTCATTGCCCAGGAAACCTTAGGTTTTCGGTGGGCAGGATTCTCACCTGCCTTTCTGCTACTTATGCCAACATTCTCACTTCCTAAGCCTCCACACTGGCTCACGCCATATGCTTCAACGACTTAAAAACGCTCCTCTACCAGACCTTGATAAATCAAGGAATCCTCATCTTCGGTACATAACTTAGCCCCGGTAAATTTTCGGCGCGAAAATTCTTGACTAGTGAGCTGTTACGCTTTCTTTAAAGGATGGCTGCTTCTAAGCCAACCTCCTAGTTGTATAAGAAAATTCACAACCTTTAACACTTAGTTATGATTTAGGGACCTTAGATTGAGATCTGGGCTGTTTCCCTTTTGACCAGTGGAGCTTAGCCCCCACGGTCTAACTGCCGGGAACATTTACTAGTATTCGGAGTTTGATTGGAGAGGATATCCGAAGACTCCTACCCCATCCAGTGCTCTACCCCTAGTAAATTATTGACCGACGCTAGCCCTAAAGCTATTTCGAGGAGAACCAGCTATTACCAAGTTCGATTAGCATTTCACCCCTAACCACAACTCATCCCAGCGTGTTGCACGGCGCAAGGGTTCGGACCTCCCTTTGATTTTACTCAAAGTTCATCCTGGTCATGGCTAGCTCACTTGGTTTCGGGTCTTACGCATGCTACCTTATTCTAAAGTATTATTATCTTGACTAGTCAAAATAATAATACAAAAGAATATACGCCGGTTAAGACTTGGTTTCCCTTCGCCTACTTTCCAATGGAAATTAGACAAGTAACATACATAAACTCGTTGGCTCATTCTTCAATAGGCACACCGTCACCCTGATAAATCAGGGCTCCGATTCTTTGTAAGTATGTGGTTTCAAATACTATTTCATCTCCCTCACCGGGATACTTTTAACCTTTCCCTCACGGTACTAGTTCACTATCGATCTTGAAAAGTATTTAGTCTTGGGTCATAGTCGACCCGGATTCAGACAAGATTTCACGTGTCTTGCCCTACTTAAGAACACTCAACTGACAAGTGTAATTCCTTTCGCTTACAGGACTGTCACCTTCTTTGGTCGTCCTTTCCAGGACTGTTCAACTAGGAAAAATTACTTTTTGTAACTCATCTTCTATCATGTAAGTAATAGAAACGTTAAGATCTTGCAACCCTCAATTAAGCAACGGCTTACACCTTTAATGTTAGATCCATGTACTAAAAGCACATTTCTCTTACAAACACTTAAAAAAGTTTAGACTACTCCCCGTTCGTTCGCCACTACTAGGGGAATGTTCTCACTAATGTGAGCTTTTTTTCTTTTCCTCCGCTTACTGAGATGTTTCACTTCAGCGGGTACGCACTCTGATAAATCAGAGTAACCGTGCTTCACACGGTTGGGTTTCCCCATTCGGAAATCCCCGGATCAAAGCTTGCTTGCCAGCTCCCCGAGGCTTATCGCAGACTGCTACGTCCTTCATCGCCTTTTCAAGTCAAGGCATCCACCACATACATTAAATTACGGATTCCTAGAAGCCTATATTTGCTCCCGCGGCAACGGGAATTCTAGGAATATTAAAAAATTTACAATTTTTTTACTCTATTCCTCCATGGTATTGAAATTGTAAGGATCCAACAGTTTAAATCTACTTTCAGAGTTTAATCACTTAAACTCTGACTTATAGATTTAAAAGAAACAAAAAACCGCTTGGCTAAGCGGTGGCAGGTACGAAAATCGCCTGGTTTTATCAACCGCTTAATGTATTAGTTCGTAAAGCTTGTTTTTGCATAGTTCGAGCGTTAAATGAGGTGAGAATCTGTTCTCACCGAATAGCGAGAACGGGCACTCTGTTGTGCCAGCTAACAATCTACCGGTGGTAGGTTGTAGCCACCAGAGGGACCTACACCTTATTTTTACTTATCCAGAGATTCTTTGGCTAATATTAGCCATAGTTCCGTAAGAATGTGGATATTTAAGAAGTATTTTTAATCTGTCTCTATTATATCAAATATGTAAGAATTGTCAAATATTAGCTCTAACTATGAAAAATGGCTTAAATAAGCTAATATATAGATATATGATTTCATACCTCAAAGGCACAATTCTAAACAAAAATGCAAAATCGATTACCCTACTAGTAAACGGACTGGGCTATCGTGTTTTTGTTACGCCGGCTCTTTTAGAAAAATTAAAGCCAGAGACTGAACTTGAGCTCCATACTTATCTTAGGCACAAAGATGACTCCATGGATCTTTACGGATTCAAACTAAAAGAAGAATTGGAATTCTTTGAACTTCTTCTAACCGTCTCAGGAGTTGGACCAAAATCAGGCCTCGGCGTACTTCAGGTTGCCAAATTAACTGACATCAAAAAAGCCATCTTAAGAGATGACCCATCTATTCTATACAAAGTATCAGGCGTTGGCAAAAAAACAGCTGAGCGCATTGTGGTTGAACTTAAAAACAAACTAGATGCTTTGCCAACCGGAGAAACCTATATCGCCCTCGACGACACTGATACTGAAGCTTTTGATGCTCTAGCTTCCCTTGGCTACTCTGATCCAGATATTAGGCAAGCCCTCAAGCAAATTCCATCTGAGCTCACCGACACCGAAGCCAAGCTCAAACACGCACTAAAGTATTTAGGGAAATAGAATTATACAATAATAAAACCTCGGAAATTTTCTTCCGAGGTTTTTTATCTAAATCTATTTTAATCAAGTCACTCTTGCGTTCTCCGCAAAAGTTAAATTATTATTTCTTGCCAGATCCCGTATAATCCAAATTCTTTTTCCGTCTTCAAATTCAAACGTCTGTACCGTTCGTAAATATGCTACGCTGACAACTTCCCTTGGGACATCTTTAAAAAATCTTCCCAAACACTTTGCTATAAAATATTTTGGGTCACCGTAAGCAAATTCATATAATACGTCAGTTTTCATATTATATGGTACTCTTGGGCAATTAAAAACGCATTTACCATTTTGTTTATTTCCCAAAGGTTTTTCTGACCAAGCCATTATATCAGAATCCCCTATAGCCCTCCTGTGGCCCAAATTATTATAACGATACAATTTTACTTTTTTTACTTTCTTCGCACCCATGTTTCCTCCTAAATACTCTTTGATTAAGAACTATCCTATTCTGCTTATGTTAAATAACTACTAAATTTATCATTATACTTCATAACAAAACATTAAATTAATTTAGCATCTTTTATTTCTCTTGTCAATCACCTTATCATCATACTATCCCCAAAAGAGTAAAATCGATACTCTTTTTTTATTGCATCCCTATATGCTCTCAAAATAAATTTCCTTCCAGCAAGCGCTGAAATTAGCATCAGTAATGTTGACTTTGGTAAATGAAAATTTGTTATCATACTATCCACAAACCTAAACTTATACCCCGGATAAATAAATATGTTCACCCATTTTCTCCCAGCTTTAAGCCTACCTCTACTATCACTCATTGCTTCAAGCACGCGGCAACTCGTTGTTCCAACTGCTACAACCCTTCTCCCCTCTTTTTTGTACTTGTTCAACCTCTTAACCGTACTCTTATCTAGATCAGCGTATTCCGCATGCATCTTGTGTTTTTCAATAGTATCTTCCTTTACTGGAGCAAAAGTACCGAGTCCCACATGTAGTGTTACAAATTCAGTTTTCACTCCTTTCTTTTTTAATCTATCAAAAACTTTCTTAGTAAAATGTAGCCCTGCTGTCGGCGCTGCCACTGATCCATCAGTTTTAGCATACATTGTCTGATAATCCCTTTTAATTTTAGCCGAATCTTCTACCTTTATATAAGGCGGCAGCGGAGTCTCTCCAATACACTCTAAAATATCTCTAAACTTCTTTCCCTTTAAATTAAATTTCACTTTCCAGTTCCCATTACTTAGTCTTTCAACACTCAAGCATTCAAGCCCTTTCGCAATTTCAACTCCGTCCAAACTCTTTAGCTTCTTCCCGATAACTTCCCAGCTACCCTTACCCAAATCTTTAAGTAAAAATATCTCCTTATTGCCAATCCTAATCCTTGCCGGAATTACCCTGCTATCATTAAATACTACTACATCCCCCTTATCTAAATATTGGGGTAAATTATAAAAAAAATCATGACTAATCTTTTTAGTCACTCGATCAATTATCATCAACCGCGACTTATCCCGCGGTTTTATTTGTGCCTGAGCAATTAAACTCTTAGGCAACTTGTAATCAAATAAACTTAATTTCATACCATTTAATACACTCCCATCAAAACTATAAAAACTACTAAAATGATTATTCCTATCCTAATTATTCTAAATTCCGACTGGGACAATTTAAATAATTTACGCCAATCCTGTTTAATTGTCAACTTATATTTAAATAATCTATACATAAATCTACTAAGCGCAATAACAGTAAAAACAACAATCGCAGCCAATAAAATCAAACCACTTAATAGTCCAGAGAACATACCACCATATTCATTATCAAATATTGGAACCTGACTCAAGCTCAAAAGTACTATTAATAATAATGAAACAATTTGAATTGCTGTAAAAAATTTTGACATAATAATCTAATCAATCCCCTCCGCCTTATCCATCTTCTCCATCACTTTAGCCATAATTTTTTTATGATGCTCAACTAATTTAATAATCTGCCTGGCCACATGATGCGGTTTAGGAACTTGTTTAAATACAACAATTTTTTCCGAACTGGCAGTCTGAATATGAATCTCTCCATAATCTAAAAAAGTAGGTATTATTCCTTTTTGCTCACTCATCACATCTTGTATACGAAATAGTTTATGTTCCGCCACAGCCCTATTAAATAGTCCACGTTGCTCAATATTAAGAACCCTGTGATTTGTCACAATCCAAATATCCAAAAAATAGTCTAACCAAGAGTGATAAAGCATTAACCACCAAAATAAATAAAATGAAATAAATAAAAGCTTAATCAAAGAAGCAGCAACTTCCTCTTGCATAAAATTTACTAGCTGCGCCCTTCCAATCCAAAGTATTAGTGGTGGTAGTGTTGCTACAAAAAAATATAATACCAAATAGCGCCAAATTACATATGAATGACGATGCAGAAAAAATATTATCTTTTCATCTGGCTCTTTATGAGAGATATTTTAGTCGAAACATGTTCGAACGCTTGCAAGAGCGTGAGAACGGGCACTGCGTTACGCAGTGGAGCCGTGCCCCACACATTAATTAAAAAATTTCTAATCTCAAGCTCCAATCAATTTGAGATATATAGTAGTACGAGGTAACTAAAAGCACAATTGATACTGTAAGATATATCACTATTGTCATCATATTTGTTACATTCGCTACTCCAAACCGAAAAGCATGATACAACAAAAACATTGAAAATATAATAAACGATATTATCAACAGTAAATATAAACCTAAAAATATAATAATTGGTATACTCATCTTTTTATAATAATGTATTATCCTCAGGATACTTTATCCCTAAATGTCCATAACCATGCTTGGTTACCACTCTGCCTCGAGGAGTTCTGGCTAAAAATCCTTGTTGCATTAAAAATGGTTCATAAATTTCTTCTATTGTTGCAATCTCTTCATTAGTTGCCGCCGCAATAGTTCCCAGCCCCACCGGCCCACCATCAAACTTCTCAATAATAATATGAAGAATTCTTCTATCAATCTCATCAAGTCCCTTAAGGTCAATATCCATCATCTCAAGTGCCTCTCTGCACATGTCTGTATTTATTTTACCATCTCCTTTAACTTGCACAAAATCACGCACCCTTTTAAGTAGTCTATTAGCAATACGAGGAGTGTGACGAGACCGTTTAGCAATTTCATATGACGGATCTTCATCAAGCTCTACTTTTAGAATTCCGGCTGATCTTTTTACAATTGAATTAATTTCATCTGGTAGATAATAATCAATTCTAAATATATTACCAAATCTATCTCGAAGAGGAGAACTAAGTGAACTAAGCTTTGTAGTAGCTCCAACCAAAGTAAACTCAGGTAGCTCAAGTTTTAGCGTTCGAGCTGACGGTCCTTTACCAATAATAATATCCAGACAATAATCCTCCATTGCCGGATATAGTATTTCTTCTATAGTTCTATTAAGTCGATGAATTTCATCAATAAATAACACATCTCCTTTCTCAAGATTCGTTAGAATTGCAGCCAGGTCCCCCGCCCGCTCAATAGCCGGACCACTAGTCACCTTAATATCACTTTTCATCTCTCTAGCTATAATATTAGATAGTGTTGTTTTACCAAGTCCTGGTGCGCCATAAAAAAGCACGTGCTCAAGTGCGTCTCCACGCTGCTTAGCAGCTTCAATAAAAATGGCAAGATTCCTCTTTAGCTGTTCTTGACCTACAAATTCACTTAAACTTCTCGGCCTAAGTGTTAAATCAAAATTTTTATCTTCATCTTTTTCTTCTGGAGTTGTTATTTTTTCCTTTTCCATATATCTCAATTCTAACAACAATCATCTATTTATGCAAAAAATAAAAAGGAATAACAATATATTCCTTTTTTGTTTAAATTTAAAATTATCCTACTATGATTGGAGAAGAAATATCCACTACCTCAATATATTCATCCAAAAATTTATCAACACTTGCCCTTAGAATTGAAGAGTCAATAATACTACCATGCTCATCACATCTTTGATAAACCGCACAACCTGCATTAGTAATTTCTGTCACTTTAACATAAATACTGGTCTTTCTCTCAACATATACCGTCTTTTTAATTTTACTTTTTCTTTGCACCCAATGCCTCCACTTTCATATTATATTACCCTCAGGTAAATTCATTTTCTTAAGTGCCGATTGAACATCAACTAATTGATTTCTTTCTCCTTTTATTAAAACCTTACCTCCTTCATTATCTGATTTAGCTGAACTAATACAACAATCATATATGTCAGCCATATTTGTAATAATACCAATAACACTATTAAAATAATCTATAGTTCCTTTAATATTAAAATATAGCTCTACCATAAGTGCACACTTTCATTTAATTTTAATTTATATTAATTTTCCAAAAAAGTCTTATACCCTTTATACGTACTATAAACATCTGCCTTACTTGATACCTCAAACGGCGCGTGCATATTTAATAGCGGCACTCCCATATCAACCACTTCCATGTTTCTATTAGCCAGGTATACCGCAATCGTTCCGCCACCACCTTGATCTACCTTGCCCAGGTGCCCTGTCTGCCAAATAACACTTTTTTTATCAAAGCTATCCATAAGAGTTCGTAAAAAATGAGGATCACTATCAACTGTACCTGCTTTACCTCTGTATCCTAAATACTTTTCAATCACAACACCATGACCAAGCTCAATCGCATTTATCTTATCAAACGCTTCCTTGTAGTCAGGATCATACGCAGCAGTCACATCAGCCGAAATGCCAAATGATTTACGAAACACATCATAGACACTCAGGTCAGACTTTGTTTGACGCAGTAAAAAATCAATCACATTTTCTAAAAATAATGACTCTGCTCCTGTTGTACCCATACTCCCTATCTCTTCTTTGTCAGCCAAATAAAGTATTTTAGTTACGCCGTCACTACCTTCTAGAAAAGCGCGAAGTGAAGTATAAACACACACTCGATCATCCTGACCATATCCACCAATCATACTTCTATCAAAGCCTATATCTCGTGCTGTGTACGCTGGCACAAAATGCAGATCTGCCGACAAAAAATCCTGCTCAATAATTCCATACTCTTTATTAAGTTTCTCCAGTACAGATAATTTTACCTTATCTTTTAGCTCTTTCCCTTTTACCGGAATTGATCCAACTATAATATTAAGCTCTTCACCAGCAATTGCTTCTCCAAATTTTTTATCCATTCTCTCTTTTTCAAGATGTGGCAAAAGATCAGAAATTACAAATTGAGGCTCATCTTTTTTAGACCCCAAGCTTATTTCCACTTCACTACCATTTTTAAGTATTACCTTGCCATGCATCTCTAGCGGTACTGTAGGCCAATGATATTTTTTAATCCCACCATAGTAGTTAGGTTTAAGGTAAGCAATACCAGAATCTTCATACAAGGGTTTTACTTTTAGGTCCAATCGAGGTGAATCAGTATGAGCCATTAAAAACTTGGCCCCCATATCTAACCCCTTAAAACCAAGGTTGATCATTATTACACTCTTTTCACGATTAGTAAAAATGAGCTTATCTGCCTTGCCAAGACTGCCATCAAGATCCACTTCTCGGTATCCTTCCTTTTTAGCCTGCTTCACACTCTCGGCTACTACTTGTCTTTCAGTTTTTACATTATTTAAAAATTTTATATACTCATCAGAAAACTCCATTGCCAAGTCCTGCTCCCTATTACTGGCTTTTTCCCAAAAAGATTCACTTTTAAACAACAATTTATCAAATTTGTCTACCTTTTTAGCCATATTTATAATAATTAGTCAATAAATCTACTAAATTCACCTTAACAAATAACTTTTTACTTGACAAGTTTTCCCTGCCATGTTAATATGATATGAAAATAAGTAAATACAATTGAAATCAAGGAAAAACAGGAGGACAACAGCTAACCTGTTTTTTCATAAGCAAATACTTATACTTTAATTTCTCCAAGAGACGACGAGCATGGGGATCTCTTCCTAGGATAATTCTGGCTTTCGAGCTCGAATCCTCCTAAGAAAGATTTTCTTCTCTTGGAGTAATTAGGGTATAAAAAAAACCCACATTGAAATGTGGGTTTTTGTTTACTTTTATTTTCTCAGAAGAGTTTCATTAAAAATTGCATGAACACCTGAATTACCAACCGCTTTTATTACTTGCTCCCTAGTAACCTCTTCTCCTTTTTCTTCATGAATATATTTAATAATATCGTCAACCACTTTTTCATTTGCTATTAAATATCTCCATACTGCACCAGTAATAGCTATCTCTTCCATCTTCTTCTCCTTTATAGTTTTTATATTTACACTAACTTTCAAAAGCTTATACTTTCAAATATAACCTGTCAAGCTTTCTATTCCTCAATAACTTCTTCCGTACTACTAGCCACTTTACCTACCAGCCACACCTCTCTCCAAGGAATATAGTGCGATGTCCATACCTCTTCAACAGCCTCGCGCTCCATCTCTTCTGGCCAAGTAATTGTTCGCTCAAAATGAGCATCCGCTCCATTATGAGCATACTCAAGTCTTCTTCTTTCTCCAGCATCAAGTTTATCTGTAAAAATTTCCTTCGCTTCCCCTGGTCTAACTATATTATAAACCGCGGGATCACCCACCTCTACTTCTCTCCCGTCACTCGTTCCCCAAAATTCAAATATTATATTATCACCCTCAATTCTAGTCTGAATTAAAAGATAGTTACCTGTATCATTTTTAAATCTAAAATCAGGCCATGGATCATATATTGTCGCATCCGTTCCAGCTGGTTCATAATACCCCACCCGATAAGAATGATTTCTTCGCTGTGTTACTTCTACTCCACCATTAATTGCTAACCTAAAAGCGGTAGTCCCAATCTGGCATAACCCTCCACCATACTCAGCTATTGTTTCATCTCCCTTTATTACTAACTCAGGCAAATATCCCGACTCAGCGTTAATGTCACCAAGTGTCTCGAGCAAAGAAAACTCTTCATCAGGTTTCAGAAGTATCCCATTTAACGCCTCAGCTCCTACTGAAATATTATGCCTTCTGTTCCTGGGAGACCCGGCAAAACTAGATTCACCCACTCCAATGATTTCACGAATACCAAGATCGTTCACATTGTCATTAGTAATTTTTGATTTATCAACTGACAAAACTAAATCAATTTTATTATTCTTTTCAGAAACAAGCATTTCCTCTATTCTACTAATTGACTCTTCTTTATTTAGCGTAAATCCATCTGTTGAAGATTGCCATTCTGAGACTCTGCCGTCTTTTACTTCAAACTTTGCATCTTTTGCTGGTGTATCAATGCTTTCCGCAATGCTTCCCAGTAGCTCCAGAGCTAGCTCGCTATCAATTCCAATATAGACTTCTTGATCATTTTTTATTGTCAGCCACTCTTTTAATTGCTCCTCAGATAAGTACCATTCAAAATATTCAAAAATCTTTCTACCCTGATAATACTCAGGTTTTTTAAAAGACAGTGTCACTGGAGCACTTTTTAAAATCTCCATTGCCGGACCAGTCAAAAACTCCACTTCATTTTTTGTAATTTTAGGCTCATCAATCACTAAGTCAATTCCAATACTATCATTACGTAAATAAGCCAAATTTATGTTAAGTTTTTCAATTGCATTTATGTATTCAAATTCAAAGCCAGTTTCTTCAAGCGAAATTTCAAATTTATTGTTTTTCCATACCAGATCAGCATCCCTACCCGGCGATTCAAATTCTTTAAAAAATTTCACAAGCTCATCTGCCGTCTCTTTTTCATTAAGCTGATAATCAACTCTGCCAGATGATCCGACTAAAAGTAATTTAATTCTCGATCCAAAATCTTTCCATATATTACCAGATCGACCCATTTCATACAGTTCCTCTACAATTTCTTCTGAGCTGAACTGCCACAACTCATAGGCAAGCCCAGTATCAGCTCCAGCGCTTATCACCGGCTCAATCACTTTCTTATTACCCAGGTAATGAAATTCAACTCCCTCATCTGACAACTTATCAATTTTTGCCTGAACCAATGCTTTTGCCTGAACTTTTGTTTTACCACCCAAAGACACATCTCCAATTTTTACACCTTTATATATCTTATTTTTATAATTAAGCTCATACAGTAACATTACTCCAGCAAATACAATTACTAAACTTAAAAAAATAGTCACTACAAGGAGTAACCATTTCGGCATAATCTTTGATTTAATAATTTTATTCATCTTAATCAGTTTTTAATATTTCATTAAGTACTGCTTTAGCCATTTCTTCTCTTTCTTCTTTCTCACCCTTATTTGATAATAATAATATTTTTACCTGAGAACCTTCATCAATTTCACCGGGCAACTTATCAGCTGGCCAATCTAATGACTGACCATCGTCTAACTTCAAAACGGCCTTAGAGCCTTCAACTCTATCAACTATAGCTAGTAAATATTTTCTATTATCGATTATATCATCCATTTAATCTTCTTGAACTTTAATTGATACTTTTTCCTCTTCTTTTAATTTTCGAAGCTTAATAGTAAGTACTCCTCCCTTTAGTTTAGCTTCAATAGAGTCTCTATTAATTGTAATTGGCAACCTAAGACTTCTCTCAAAACTTCCCCAGTAGCATTCTTGAAAAAAATAGTTATCTTTACTTATAGTTTCATCTTTCTGGCGTTTGCCACGAATAGTTAAAATATCTGCGTCAACAAAAACTTCAATATCATCAGGTTTTACTCCAGCCACAGTTGATTTTATCATCAAATAATCCCCTTCTGAATAAACATCAATTGAGAGCTCTCCCACTGGCTCTAGTTCCGACTCGACTGAACTGCTTTCTTCATTATTGGTAATCTTCAAAAAAACATCCTCTTCCATTTCAGTCTCAGATTTTTTTTCATTTTTATTCTTTTTTGATTTAAATAATTTCATAGCTTATGGTAAATATTTATCCTTTGCTTTTTTCTCTTCAATCATCTTCTTTTTTTCAGGAACTACTTTAGTAATGTATCTGAATATAAAATATGCCCAAACAGCTCCACCTACTACATTAAGTAGTAGTAAAAAAGGCATACTTAAAAAAACAACTCTTTGCTGTCTAAAAAAGATCAAAAGCAAACCCACAAAACCAATTGTCAGACTAGCACCCTGAACTTTTTTCCAAAATTTTTGAACTAATTTATTCTCTTTATTCTTATTTATAAAAAACCAAGCCATTATTCCAAATATAACCAAAAGACCAAAAAGAACAGATATCACCCTTAAATTAGTTTGAACCCAGGCTCCTGGATTCAAATTAAACCAATATGATAATGTTAGTAAATTACTCATTTATTTTATATTTAAATTTTTTCAAATAATATTCCATAATGGAATTTTCCTACCTCAATGTCTTTAATTTTCTTAAGACCAGCAGTTAAAGCAAGATTATCCACTTCATCATGCTTAATTTTCACATCAGCCTTAGGCCCAAAAGGAAATCTTCCTTCTTTCCAGTCAATCACAAGCATCTTACCTTCTTGTTTTAGCATTCTAGTGCCTTCCCTAACTATCTTTTCTGGATGCTTATTTTGAAAAAGCACGTTTACCACTAAAGCAAAATCCAAACTACTATCAGTTATCTCAGCTGCTCCAAAATTTTCCAGATTTGACCAGACTGTTTTAATATTATCAAGCCCCATCATTTTAGCTCTATTTTCAATGTTTTTCAAAATCATCTTAAGTATATCAACAGCATACACTACTCCACTCTCACCAGCAAGTTCAGCCGATTCAAAAGTAAAATACCCATTTCCTCCACAGCCAAGATCAGCCACTCGTGAACCATAAACAATACCCAATTTATTTTCAAGTATATCTTGGGCGTTAAGCATCTCACTTCCACCTGCTACTTTATTTTTTTTCATTTTTGTTATTTTTATTTATATTCTAATTATATAGAATAATCTAATTATAATCAATATCTATCCATAATTGGCCTATAACTCAACCTATGAATATCACTTACTCCATGTTTATCAAGATTTTCCCTGTGAAACCTAGTTCCATAACCTTTATGCGATTGAAAGCCATATTCTGGATAATTCTTGTGATAGTTAGTTAGTATTTGATCTCTAGCAACTTTGGCAATCACTGATGCAGCCGCTATACTCATTATCTTATTATCTCCCCTAATAACAAACTCATGAGGCAAGCCGTGATCAAATAATCTTGTTCCGTCAACAAGCAGGTAATCATGCTCAACTGTGAGCTTTCTAATTGCCTCTAAAAAAGCTTGCCTAGTCGCAGATATAATCCCTTCCTTGTCAATTACTTTTTCAGAAATTATCCCTACGCCAATGCCAACCGCATTTTTTTTAATTATAATATGAAGTTTTTCACGCTTATCCGGACTAAGTAATTTAGAATCTCGAAGTCCTTTAATTTTTAGCCCTTCTGGCAGTATCACCGCTGCTGCCACAACTGGCCCAGCCCAAGCACCGCGTCCAGCTTCATCAGCTCCAGCAATATTAGTGTAACCCATTCTTCTTAGCTTATTTTCATATCTATATGTTGGTCGAAGTATCATCTTTTTAATCTTTTAGCTAACCACCATTTTTTAACAACTGGTATAGTGAGTGTTGATATCATAAATCCTATAGCAGGTACCAAAGAATTAAGCAGTGGTTTTGGTAATTTTGCTGATACAAAAAATATAACGATCACAATATACGTCAAAATAAAAATAAGAATCTTTCTAGAAGCGCTTGTCTCCCATGCCTTATCTGCCTCAACTTTTTTATTTCTTTCTTTGATTGTATTTATTTCTTTTTCTAAATTTTCTATTGATTTCATACTTATATTCTATCATAAATTAGACAAATATCCCATTTTGACTATACTAAACCTATGACAAGTAAAAAAATCTATCTCATCGCTCAAAATATCCGTTCCCTATATAATGTCGGCTCTCTTTTTAGATCCGCCGATGTCTTTAATATTGATAAAATTTATCTGACCGGCTACACTGGTGCACCTCCCAGAGAACAAATCAGTAAAGTCGCCCTTGGTGCAGAAAATTGGATCTCCTTTGAGAGTGTCAGACACACGCACCTACTTATCCCAAAACTTAAACGCGATGGCGTACATATCTATGCTCTGGAAACTGGTAAAAAAACTACTGACATTTCTAAATTCAAACCCAAATTTCCCTGCGCTCTAATAATCGGCAACGAAGTAAAAGGTATTACCAAAAAAATACTTGATCTATCTGATCAAGTATTACAAATTCCCTTATCTGGTAAAAAAGATTCCTTAAATGTCAGCGTAGCTGCCGGCATTGCTCTCTATGAGTTAAACAGACATAGATAATTTACCTTAACTATAAAACCCCGAGTTTCGTACTCTCGGGGTTTTTTAAATGTCTATTTTCTATCCTCTCAACTTCATCACCTCTTCAATCCTTTTAAGCGCTAAAATAAATGAAGCAGTTCTGAGATCTGTCTCATATTTTTCACTCACCTTCCACACCTCATTAAATGAATCCACCATTATTTTCTTAAGCTTACTATTCACCTCACTTAGGCTCCAATAATAGTTACCAATATTTTGTACCCATTCAAAATAGCTAACCGTAACTCCACCAGCGTTAGAGAGAACATCAGGCACTACTACTTTATCTTTCTTAAGTAGTTTTTCTTCAGCTTCAGGAGTAACTCCACCATTTGCCATCTCTAAAATTACCTTGGCTTTAATTTTGCCTGCATTTTTTTCATTTATTGCGCTTTCAAGCGCACTAGGCACAAGCACATCCACATCGAGTTTCAGTAGTTGCTCATTTGTAATTTGTTTGTAGTTCTCGCAATCACACACAGTGCCAATACAATAGCAACCCGAAATTGCCCCTTCCATTTTCTTAGTTGCCATCACATTTTTAGGATCCATCCCTTTTCCATTCTTATCGAGTATTCCACCTCGTGAATCAGACACAGCCACTATCCTGTAGCCTTCCTTATGCATCAGTTCAGCCAAATAGTATCCAACATTACCAAATCCCTGAATAGCAACTGTTGTTCTTTTGGGATTCATTTTCAATTTACTAGCTATTTCACCCATCATATGAAATCCACCCATTCCAGTTGCTTCTGTTCTGCCTTCCGAGCCACCCAGCTCAATTGGTTTACCAGTTACTACCCCTGGCACATTTTTTCCTTTGATCCGGCTGTACTCATCAACAATCCAACTCATAATTTTTGGATTCGTATTTACATCAGGCGCTGGTACATCAACTTCTGGTCCAATATGACTGGCCAGCTTTCTAGTAAATGATCGAGTTAGCTCTTCAAGCTCTCGCTCACTAAGTTTTTTAGGATCCACCGTAATACCACCCTTACCACCACCCATAGGAATTCCAACTACTGAGCATTTTATAGCCATCCAAAAAGCCAGTGCTTTTACTTCAGCTAAGTTAGTTTGGCTGTGATAGCGAAGCCCACCTTTATATGGTCCTCTACTATTATTATATTGCACACGGTAACCCTCAAACACTTTACTTTCCCCATCGTCCATTTTTACAGGTACTGAAACCTGCAAAATCTTATCTGGTTTTTTTAATCTATCAAAAACTGTCTTATTTATTTCACCCACTTCAACCGCTTTTGTCAGTTGCTTTAGAGCATTTTTAAATGGATTAGCCATCCTAGTTCGAATGTTTAACTCGGAGTGAATAGTTTCACTCCGAGTAGTGAGAACGGGCATTATGTTATGCCGGAGGCATCATAATGACCTACACATTATTATTAATAAAAAAAGAAACTCCTCCTTTAAGTCGTTTCTATATTATACAAGAAAAAATTAAGAAATCAAATTACTCTTAAAGCTTATTAACTAGTAGCACCACTAAAGCAACAGCCACAAACACCCAATTCATACCGGCAAAACTTAAAATAATAAGTGATAGTATTAGTAAAGATAAATAACCAATTCTAAGTGACATTTCCCTAAGCACCGTATATTCATCAATGTAGTGCTCTCTGTCAGCCGCCCTGTCATACATCATAGTATCAAAAGGTGTACGCAGTAATACCTCTGACAATCCATGATAAGCGCCAACTACAAAAATTTGGAATGCTGACTCTACAAATGTTTTAACGAGCCAACCAATCGAGTATAGCCATGATCCAATTTTAAGAAGTTTCTTCTTATTCTTATGATCAGCCAAATCTCCCATGATAAGGCGAAGTACTACCGAAACTAAAATTATAAAAGTTGAAATAAATCCAACTGACAAGTACTCTCCTTTTAGCAGAAGTAATATAAAAATTGGCCAAATAATATACCCCGCAGCTGACTGAAAACCATCAGCAAAATATGCCAAAAATGTCTTCCTATTTTTTTCACCAACTAGAATCTTCCACGTCTCAAAATATCCATAGCTAAATTTTTCACGCTTCTTTGGTATACCAAATAATGGGAAAACTGACACTACATACATCACCAACACAATTACAAATAAAGTATTGAATCCAGATTTTACAATAATAAATCCAGCGATAGCCGGTAAACTAATCCCAAGAAGTGCAATCATAGCATTCATCAGCGACAGCTCTCTACCCCGATAATGCTTCTCACTAAACTCCGCAAACTCAGTATGATAAGGTACCCAATAAAGTAAGCGAAACAAATTAATAAGAAGTATTGCAAGTCCCACTAGATACAGACTAACTCCCACCTCAAACAGATTTATTACATAGATATATAAAACTAAAAAAACAGTCGCTACTATCATCAGTTTTTTCATATCCATTTTTAAAGCAACTTTAGTTGCTAGTGGATAAGAAAATAGAGTCACTCCATGAGTACATAAATAATATACTATTACCCATTCAATCTTGCCAAAAATACTAAATAAAAATAAGGGGAGAAAAAAACCAAGAAGGCCTGTAGCTAGTCCCTTTATTATAGTATGCAGATACAAATGCCGAAGTGGTTTCGACAGATGATCTTTAATAAATATTCTTTTTAATTTGATCATTTTAGTTCCCTCTTACTATTTGAATTGATTCAGGTAAGTTATATATTAACTTACTTTTTCTCATTTTATTAAAAAATAATGGTTTTAAAATCCTCATCATAAATTTATACCACATAGATGATCCCTGAGCTGCAACTTCTGCCAATTTTATCCGCAAAGGATTATTATATACATCCATTGTATCGGCGTCCTGCAATATTTGATGATAAATACTATATTTCCGATTTAGCAAAAAAAGACTACTGTGCTGGTGATGAAAGATAATATCACACACCAGATCTGTTTCATCTTTGTCAATTCCTACTTTATTAAAATACGCTTTGGCTATTCTTGCCCCTCTTCTGCCCTCTAAAAAATAATTCACCAAATCATGGTTAAAATATACAAAGGCAATATCATGCCACATTGCCGCCAATTTTAAAATCATCATATCCAGATCTTTCTTTCTCTCTTCAGAAAGTTTTTCCACAATCTTTCTGATATTCCCCCATACCCTATTGGCATGTTGCTCATCATGCACAGGATCTTTAGTTTGAGCAAGTAATTCTCTTGCTTTCTCAATTAACCCCCTAAATTGTTCCTCAGTCATTCTCTTGTCAGTTAATTAATTTAATCCTAAAATTTCATTTAATTTTTTAGTAATAACTCCTACGTAATTTTCAAAATGTCCACATGTTCCATCTCCTAATACTCTAAAGTCACACAATAAAAACATTGTTACTAGTACTAAGAGCACTATCATAAAAATTGCATATACATATCCAATTTTTGATTCACTGTTACTAATCATACTCTTATTGTAGCAAATAAAAATCTCCAGTGCTAATAGCACTAGAGATATTACTCTTTAACTCTACACCACAATACTCACCAGTTTGCCTTTTACATAAATCACCTTTTTCGGCTCTTTGCCTTCTAGCCATCTAACTACTTGCTCACTTTCAAGTGCAATTTTTTTAGCATCACCCTCTGAAACACCAACTTTAGTCTTAATTTTATCCCTTACTTTACCATTAACTTGCACCACTAGCTCAAGCACATCTTCTTTAGCCAACTGTTCATCAGCTGCTGGCCAACTCTCGCTAGACAATCCTTTATCACCAGTTATCTCCCACAGCTCTTCAGCTAGGTGCGGTGCAAAAGGAGAAAGAAGTAAAATCAAACTCCTATAACTAGCACCAGATACAAATTCTGCTTTTTCCATTTCATTAGTAAGTATCATCAACTGACTTACTGCTGTATTGAAATGCATTTTTTCAATGTCCCCACTAACTTTTTCAATACTCTGATGAACTAACCTAATTAAATTCTTATCATCTGCCTTATCACTTACTTTTTCTTTAATTCTCCAAATCTTATCCAAAAACCTTCGAACCCCAATTACACTTTTATCTTCCCAAGCAATTGCCTGATCAAATGGCCCCATAAACATCTCGTACATTCTAACAGTATCAGCCCCATAGTTTTCAATATAGCTATCAGGGTTAATAACGTTCCCCTTTGATTTACTCATTTTAGCTCCTCCTTCACCAAGAATCATTCCATGGGCAGTTCTTTTTTTGTAAGGCTCAGGTCCGCATTCTTTTGGCACAGCGCCAATGTCATAAAGAAATTTATATATAAATCTTGAGTAAAGTAAATGAAGTGTAGTGTGCTCCATGCCACCATTATACCAATCAACCGGAGTGAAGTACTTCAAATTTTCAGAGCTCGCCAGTTCTTTATCATTTTTAGGATCAGTGTAGCGTAAAAAATACCAATTTGACCCAGCCCAATTAGGCATCACGTCAGTTTCACGCTTAGCATCTCCATCGCATTTAGGACACTTTACTTTTATAAAATCATCAAGCTTAGCCAGTGGCGAATCACCATCTTCTGTTGGCATGAAATCATCAATATCAGGCAACTCTATTGGCAGCTCACTTTCAGGTACTGTTACCCAACCACATTTATCGCAACTTATCATCGGGATTGGTTCACCCCAATAACGTTGCCTGGAAAAAATCCAATCACGTAGCTTGTAATTAACTGCGGCTTTGCCAAGTTTTTTTTCTTCCAACCATTTAGTAATTTTTAAGATGCATTCATCTGCTTTTAAACCATCGAACTCACCTGAATTAATCATCACTCCACCGTCTATATTAATGTAAGCTTCCTTCTTAATATCTCCTCCTTTAATTACTTCTACTATTTCAAGTCCAAATTTTTTAGCAAATTCAAAATCTCTTTGATCATGAGCCGGCACTGCCATAATAGCACCAGTCCCGTAACCCATCATCACGTAGTCAGCTACAAAGAGAGGAATTTCTTTATCATTAACTGGATTAATTGCTTTAATCCCTTTCAGCTCTACCCCAGTTTTTTCTTTTTCTGCGTCACTTCTTTCAATCTCTGTCTTTTTTACAGCTACACTAATGTATTTACTCACCTCGTCATAGTTTTCAATTTTATCCTTATATTTTTCAATCAATTCATGTTCTGGTGCTACTACCATAAAAGTTGCACCAAACAACGTATCAGGTCGAGTGGTGAATACTCTAAGTGACTCTACTAAATTGTCTAATATTATAGGTTCTTCTTCGTGGCAAAAATGAGACTTCGCTGATTCACCTTCCCAAAAATATCCACCTAATTTTTCATGAAGTATTCTACCTTGTTCAATAGGTACAGCATCATCGTTAGTATCACTCAAAACACTGACAAACCCAGAATTCTTTTTTATTTTTTCATAATCAAAATTCCAATTATATTTATCTGAATAATTCCTCTCATGATCTTTGAATTCTGGAGCCACGAAGCCACCAGCTAATACTAAACCTGCTATTTTTGTATTCAACTTCTCTACAATTTTCATTGCATTAACTGCACCCAAGCTATGGCCAAAAATAATAGTATTTTCATCAAACTCCGTATTCTTTAAAATATATTCGATCTGTTCATCTTCACTCGGATTATTCGTATTTGGCAATTCAGGGCAGTATACTTTCGCTCCGCCTTTCTCAAGTTCATTTTTTAACCAAGGAAAAAAATTCTTTTTAGGGTTTCCTGTAAATCCATGTAGTAAAACATAATTAAAATCACTCTTTATATTAAAATCAACTTCAGCTCCCGTACTTTTCCCTATCCAATTTATCTGCTGGGCCTTAATCCGCTCCAAATAATCAACAGAATCCAAATCCTCAATCAATCGATCAGCATACTTAGTAATTTTTAGCATCCATTGATCACGCTCTTTCATAACAACTTCACCTCCACAGCGCTCACACGCACCATTAACTACTTCTTCTTTGGCTAACCCTATCTTACATTTAGTACACCAATTAATATTTTCTTTTTTCTTGTAAGCTAGTCCATTTTCAAAAAGTTTTACAAATATCCATTGTGTCCATTTGTAATAAGCTGGATCAGTAGTTGAAAAACTCCTTGACCAATCAAAACTAAATCCAGATTCTTTAAGCTGCTTGGTAAAAGTCTTGATATTTTTAGCAATTGAAACTTGTGGTTTTACTCCAACTTTTACTGCATAGTTTTCAGCCGGTAATCCAAAAGCATCAAAACCAATTGGATAGAGTACATTAAACCCTTCCATCCTTCTCTTCCTGCAAATTATATCCATTGCCGTATTACTTCGAAGATGCCCGGTATGAAGTCCCTCTCCTGATGGATAGGGAAATTCTATTAGCGAGTAAAACTTCTTTTTACTCTCACTTACGCTCACCTCAAAAGTCTTATTGTCGTCCCAATATTTTTGCCACTTTTTCTCTATTTTTTTGTGATCGTATTTGACCATATTTTTTTATATCAATTATTTTCATCTTATCATTAAACCATTTACAAATCAACTCTATTTTGTTATCCTTTATATCAACGTTATCATATTTATTTAGTATCATTTTTATACCTAAATATGCCTAAAATTATCAAATCTACCTTAACTGGATTTTGGCGCATTGTTTTTAAAAGTCTTCTTGTACCTTTGTACAAGTCGTTTTTGTTTATAAAAAAATATTCCACTAAATACCTAGTCCAAAACCCATATTTAAGCGCTAAGCAGATAAAACTAACCTCAATTCAAAATTCCCCAGCTCACATCATTATTGCCATTATCTTTATATTTGTCTTTATTACAAACTTCACTACCCGTGAAACCTATGCTGAAGAATTTAATCGTAAAAGTCTAGTAGCTCAACTTTTAGTCACTGACATTGAAAATGAAATTGTAGAAAAGTCACCAGATCTAATTGAAATCAGAAAACGTCCAAAAACTGAAACTATTCTCAGTCAACTTTCAGCGATTGAAATTAAAAAAAATTCCAATCTAGATATAAATGTTGCAAGAGAAGATTCTTCTGATCAAATTGCCCTATCCCAAGGAGGTGAAGCTTTAATCAAACCAACCATTTCTCCTTTTGGCGAAGAAGATAAGCCAGAGTCAACTACCCCCAAAAGCACACACAAAGAAATCCAAAGCTATATTGTTCAATCAGGCGACACTATTGGTGCTATTGCCACAAAATTTGGCGTCTCAGTAAATACAATTCTTTGGGAAAACAATCTTTCTCTCTCAAGCTATATTAGACCAGGCGACAAACTAACAATTCTACCAACCACTGGTGTCTCATATTCCGTACGCTCAGGTGACACCCTTGGTGCCATTGCCAGATCCTACGGAACTACTATTGAAAAAATAATGGAATACAATAATTTGGAATCAGCCAGCAATCTAAAAGTCAGACAAAAAATAATTATCCCTGATGGAAAACTAGGTTACAGCTCTCTGGCTCGATCAAAAAGCATTTATTCATCTAGCGACTCATCTCCTTCTACTAAAAACTTCCTATGGCCAAGCAGTTCAAAGCGCATAACACAGTATTACCATTGGCGCCATCATGCAATTGATATTGGCGCTAAAACAGGTACTCCAATTTATGCCTCTCGCGGGGGAAGAATTGAACGCTCAGGTTGGTCAACTGGCTATGGATATAATATAGTTATTAATCATGGCGGTGGAGTGAAAACTCTTTACGCTCATGCCAGTGCCCTGCACGTCAAACGCGGAGACCAAGTAGAACAAGGCCAAGTAATAGGTGCCGTTGGCTCTACCGGTTGGTCAACTGGTCCTCATATTCACTATGAGATAATTGTAAATGGCACTAAAGTAAATCCACTTAGTTATTTATAAATTATATTTTAATCAATTATAAAATCACCTCGATTAAAGGTGATTTTTTTATAACAAATTTATCCTTACTTCCTTTTTGCCATCACTCCATTTTCTTTTGACACTTTCCTTGCCTTTATTGTCTTTCTACCTAACTTTACTGCCTTAGTAAATCTATGTACTCCGTCTAAAATAATCCATTTTCCTTTATGAAGATATATATCAATTGGATATTTTAAATTAACCTCATTTACTCTTTTTGCATGAGTAATTTCTCTATCAAAATTTTCAATAAGCATCCTCGGAGTCAAATTCCAATCATCAGTTCCTTCCTGCTCAAGGTAACAAATATCTAAATTATATTCTATATCAGAAATAGATATCTCCTCAACAGGGATATCAATCGCCCACAGTTTTGGTTCATCAACTTTGAAACCAATGTTTAATATATCTGGTAATGGCATATTAATAAATCATTTAACTAACCCTAAACACTTCATGTTTTCGTAAATAATATAAACTAATGACTCCACTTATTAAAAAAATTATCCCTGAGCTTAAAAAAGCCATCGGTAAGGTATATACATCTGCCACAAAACCTATAAATGGTCCAATAATTGAAAAAATAAGTCGACCCACTAAATTCTTAACAGATAAAACTGTTGCTCTCATTTCTGATGGAATAATTCTATTCACATAGTCTCTAAGTATTGGTTCACTTACTCCTCTAACTAGATAAAAAAGAACAATAAATACTATTGCCCATAGAGATTGAAATATAGCCAGTAATATATAAGCAACAAATACAATAAATATTAGTGATATTAATGATTTTTTTCTACCAACCCTATACTCAATCTTATGAGCATAAATAGAAAATATTCCAACCAATATATTAAGAATAGCCCAAACTAAACCAAAGTATACCAACGGTAAATCAACGAGTGTAAAATATGGCTGAATAAACCAGACCATTGTTAGAGTTGAGGCTCCAATAAAACCAGAATAGAAAATCAACCATTTCACCTCACTGTGACGATGAATTGTGTATTTAATAATTTTAACAACTTCCTTAATTATACCTTCCTTATTTATATATTTTTTTCTTTTTGGCTCTATTAACGTAAAAGCAACCGGTATTACAAATAACATAAATACTGTTTCTATATAAAAAGGAGTCCGCAGACTCACTAGGGCAACAAAGCCACCCGATAAACTTGCTATCGCCTCTGAAAAATTTCCAATAGACAACATTCTACCTTCAATTTTTTTATATTCTTTTTCTTTTTTAGCCTGAATTAAACTATCATAGAGTATTGCCGAATCAGTGCCTGAGATAAAACTAGAACCCAAACCAAGAACCAACTCAGCAGCCAAAAACCCAAAAAAACCATATGAAAAAGAGTAAATAACATATCCAATAAACCCAAGCAAGCATCCATAAATAATTGTTGTTTTTCTGCCCATCACATCAGACATATATCCAGACGGAATTTCAAATACTATAATTCCTATCGAAAAAATTGACTGCAATAATAATATTTCTTTCAATGAAAGTCCATTCTCCTGAAAAAATAAAACAATTATTGGCATTATTATTAAAAACCAACGCAATGCTTTAATCATGTACAATTTCCAGATATTCGATTGGATGTTTTTACTCATAAATATTTTTAAAAGGACAAAGCTACCTTTTAACTAACCCTAAACACTTCATCTATACTAGTCACACCCTTTATCGCTTTAAGTAGCCCATCTTGCACCATAGTAATCATTCCATTTTTAACTCCAATCTCCATCATCTTATGCTCACTCACCTCATTTGATAACACCATATCTCTTATTTCATCTGTTACCTGAAATATCTCAAATATTCCAATCTGCCCTTTATATCCAAGTCCAGCACATTTGTCACATCCACCACCTTTATAGAATTTAGAACTAGCCAAATCAGGCACTAGACTTCGATGAGTCTCCGGCATCTTTTCAAGCTCAGCTCTAACTCTTTCTTTTTTAGTCTCATCAAGAGGATCTTCCACTCTACAACTATCACATATTTTTCTAACTAGCCTTTGAGCCAGCGATACATTAAGCGCTGGTGCCAGTAAATACCCTTTAGCACCAAGTGCCAAAAATCTAGGGATTGTTCCAGCTACATCATTAGTATGAAGCGTCGCAAAGAGTAGATGTCCAGTTAGCGCGGCATTTAGTGAAATCTCTGCAGTTTCTTTATCCCTTATTTCTCCCACAAGAATAATATCAGGGTCTTGCCTAACCACTGATTTCAATGCTTTGGCAAAAGTATATCCTTTATCTTTGTTTACCTGGGATTGGCTAATCCCTTCTATTTTATATTCAATCGGATCTTCAATAGTTATTACTTTATTATCAGCGGAATTAAGTTTATTTAATATTGCATAAAGAGTTGTTGTTTTACCTGACCCAGTTGGACCAGTAATTACAATCATTCCATTTGGTCTTTTAAGCTCTTTATCTAAAACGCTCCTATTGTATTTTGCAATCCCCAAATTATCAAGCTTCATCTCTTTTACTTTTTCATGATAAAGAACTCTCATAACTATACTTTCTCCAAATGCAGTAGGCAGAGTTGATACTCTAAAGTCAATTGGTTTCCCTTTAATATGAACCGAAAAACTTCCATCTTGTGGTTTGTCTTTTATATTTAATTTTAACTTTGAACTTAGTTTAATTCTTGAAACCAATTTATCCCACACCTCTCTTTCAAGTCTTGCTATATCATGAAGTACCCCATCAATTCTAAATCGAAGACTAATTCCAGATTCTTCTGCTTCAATATGAATATCACTTGATTCAACTTTAAGTGCTGCTGCTAAAATTAGACTAACCACTTGAGTAACTGATATTTTATGAATCTTTTCTTCAAGCTCTTTAATATCTTTAAGATCTTCCGCAGTTTTTTCAAGGTCAGTTTGCAATATTTCAATATCATCTACTTTGATAATAATTTTAGGTAGTCCTGCATACATTTTTAACCCATCATCCATACTCACCCTGCTAGTTAAATAAAATTTAACAGCTACCTTGTCATGCTCATCAGATATTCTTTTACCAATTTCATCTACTTTAGAATTAAATTCAAGCACTGCCACTCTTATCTCAATATCTTTCTTATACATAAATGCAATTATGCCATTTTCTTTTGACTCCTCTTCAGAAATTAATCTTAATGCCTCAGGTACTATTGGTAATCCTTTCAAATTTATATATCCCATCCCTGCTGTTATAGCCTTACTTTTAATCTCATCTTCTTTTCTATTAAGTTCAATTTCTTTCATTTTTGAGCCAAGCTCATCTTCTCTGTCTTCGCTAGCAACTTTCAAAACACTTTTTTCTACTTCATTTTGTTGAACTTTTCCTCCATACAAATCTTCAATCCTGTTTTTCCTTTCACCAAATCTATCTTCTTCAGATTTTACTGCATCTTCTTTTTTTTCTTCCTCTCTTTCATAAAGAGGTTTTTCCGCAAATTCTTCTACCTGATCACTACTTTTTTCCACCACTTTTTTTTCATCTAAAATCTCATCATCTTTATCAACTTCAATTTCTTTTGCTTCTGCTGTATCTAAAAACTCACCTGAGTCATCAGGTTCATTCACTGGACTACTAGTAACTCCACCAAAAGGAGTACTAATTAAATCATTAATTTGTTTCTGTAATTCATCACTCATAAATAAATATCACATGGCAATTTTTTAGACATTATTAATAAATTTCAATAGTGTTAATTATTTCATCAAAAGTATCAAACCATTCTTGAGCAACTTTGGGTCCGTTACCTTCAACTAAGTCTTGATAAAATATTTCATCTTTATCTAAATCTAATTTTAAACACAAAGGATTGTGGTCACTACAAAATCCATCATCCTTGGTTAAATATTTTGATGGAATACTATCCATAATTATATCTTTTGGACCCGTAAGAGTAATATTAATTTGATAGCCGTTATTATAAAATACTAATTTCCTGTGAAAAAGATTATTATACATCTCCCAATAACGAAATTGCACAAAACTTTCTGCATAAATATTACCAATTTTAACAACTTTTTTTGAATCCTCCACAATAAAAGATCCTCTACTTTTAACGAGTTCGCCCCTACTTAATACTTCTTGTTGTTGTAGCGCAGTTTCCTTGTTATTTCCAGGATAATTAAGTAGTTCTATTTTTTCTTTTACAATAGATAAGGATAGTTTTTTCGAATTTTCAAATATTATATTTGGTTCTGAATGTGCAAATATTACACTAGAAGGAAGATTTAAACTAAAACCAGCCTTTTCGTCAATATACTCTTTTGATTTATTAACCCCATAAATAAAATTTATCTTACAACTTACACATTCAATTTCACCCTCTTGTAAAATTGCTTGTTTGCAAACTTCTACAATCCCATTTGTGCTTTCAGAATTTCTATAAGTTATTTCAGTCTGATACCAATGATCGTCAATATTACCAGAAGATTCTCCTAAAATATTTCCATCATCATCTTTTATTTTTGCTAAAACTCCGCCTTTATAAGATAAAACCCTACCACTAATAATAACGGGGTTGTTGATGTAATGATTACTAGTGTAGTAATTATGATAGACATAGTGTTTTTCCTTAGTAGAACAAGGGCTACTAATATAAAATTCATCGTTCTTTTTTTCTATATCATACTGTGCGTTTTTTTCATTTGATATTTCCACGTTTTTAAATTGATCGATTTGCTGTTTTAATTCTTCAATTTGTTTTTCTAAATCAACTTTTTTACTACTTCCAATTTTATTCATCACAAAATACATTCCTGATCCAACCACCAAAGCTGTAATAATTATTGCAATAATAATGATCCAAATCGGTCGGAGGTTTTTTATTAGCCCTAAAATATTTTGCGAATCTGATTGCATGGGTTGTTGTGGTATATAATTTCAATTAATTTATAAAAGAGAAAAAAATAAGTATTACCTCTTTGTATAATTATACCCCATTTTATTCGATTTCCATAGCTTTATCTTTATTTAAAACAATCATCATTCCAATAATTACAAAAAATATTATACTTAAATCATTTTTAAAATAAGGTACATCAACAAGCCCATGAATAAACAGTCCCGTCATAGCAGCCATAAGTAAATACCGCTCATTTCCCTTTAATCTAAAGCTATAAAAATAGAAATAACTTACAATTCCAAAAAATGAAAGCATCCCAGCAACTCCAATTTCTGTCCAAAAATTAAGAAATATATTATGCGGGTACAGATATATTTCAATATAGCTTTTTTCATGATACGGCTCTACCGCACGCGGGTATCCAGAAAGCCCCGCTCCTAGTATTGGTCTCTCTTTAAGCATAGAAGCAGTCTCGCTCCACATATCAAGTCTAGTACTGATTGAGTCTCCCCCTTCAACCGTTGAGGTTCCTTTTAAATTTATCTTGCCGTGAGTGGCAATGAATCCAAAAACTGCAAGAGCAATAAGTAGTATCAATACGTATTTCCTATAATTTTTAAAAAAGATTACATAAAAAACAAGTCCAGCTAAAATTGCAATCATAGCTCCCTTTGATCCACTAAACAGTATTGCCGCTAAACCTAAACCAATAATCAAAAGGCAATCCTCTCTATTTAATATTCCTTTAATATTTTCCTTTGCTCGAAGTGCCCATATTCCCATAAAGATTAAAACCAATGGCGTGATATATAGCGCTAGCGCATTTGGATAAGCAAAAACTGACACAATTCTTCTTGTCTCTTCGGCTGCCCAAAAAGGATTTGGGATTAAATCCCCCGATATTTTTTGATACAAGCCAACTACACCTAACACAAGAACCTGCCAGAAAAAAACTTTAAAGATACTATCCAAATCTTTCTTTTTGATTGTGCTTACAAATATTAGAAAAAATATCACTGGCTCAATAAAGTATGCCTTCCAAATTCCGGCAGCAGCTTGCCTGTCAGGCCCAACAAATATTGATATTGTTGCTACAACTAGAAATATCCCTATAAGCACAACTAATCCCTTAAAATCTTTTAAGAAGTAAAGCTCCCTATACCCTTTCTTTAAAACCCAAACTACAGCAAGTATCAAAATCATCCCTTCAAGCAGGCTCATCGGCAAATGCAAAACTTCAAACCTTATCTGATAGCTAGGCAATGCAAAAAGGGTAAGGTAAATTGCCCATTTTATGTTCTTCATAGCGAGCCCTATAAAGAAAAGAAAAAGTATTGTTAGTAATATATAGTAAATTTCCATACTTATATTCTATCATTTATGCTTAAAAAATGAAAAAACAAGTCGCAATTTAAACGACTTGTTATTTTTTTACTCTAACCCAACCATAATTATCAGGAACGCCTTCCAAACCATCACATTCAGCGCACACCAAAGAAATTTCCTCACTAGCCTCACTATTAATTGAATAATTAAACAAACTGCTTATTCCAGCGCATTGGCTACAACGATAAAATTTACCTTTACCATCAAAAATTAATAATTTCCATCTATTACTGGGTAATTTTTCCTTAAATTTTTTACTCATTATTCATCTCCATAAATAAATTTATATTGACACAGCTTTGGTTTTTTATTTTTAAAATCAAAATCATGCAGTGACCCACCCAAGCAATTATCCCACTCACTACATTTCCTGCACTCCTCACATTCAGTTCTCTTTTTATCACGAAAAAATTCAAACTTATTATTCCACACATCAGAGAATCTATCTTTTCTGACGTTGCCTTGTATTAGTTCAGGCACCCTAGGCACATTAGGGCAAACATAAATATCACCATTATTTAAAATACTCCCAATTGATATTCCGGTTCTACAAAAGAAAAAATTCTTTCTTACTTTTCCTTCATATCTTGGTCCCAAAAAACCACTGCATCCATAAGTAATATCAATTTTAGATTTTTTTCTTTTCTTTTTAATAAAATCAAGTAATTTAACATACCCTTTTTTATTAAGCAACACTTCACTATTTTCAGCTCTCCCGATCGGATCAATATTAATCAATCTCCAAGAATTAATACCAAGTGGCAAAAATGTTTCATACATCTGCTCAAGTTGATCCAAAGCCTCAGGATGAACACTAGTTGTAATTTGCAGGTCACTTAAAAAATCTTCCTTTGCTAAAAGTTTGACCGCTTCAATTGCTCGATTAAACGCCCCATCCACCCCCCGAAACCTATCATGAGTTTTCCCAATACCGTCAATGCTCACCACCACTGTGCCCATACCAGCTTTTTTCATCTTCTCTACTGTTTTTTCATTAACTAAAAATCCATTTGTTACCATTCCCCACCGAAAGCCAAGACCACTGGCATATTCCATCACTTCAAACAAGTCACTTCTAAGTAGTGGCTCACCTCCGGTAATTGCTATCATAATATCTTTTGGATTGAAATCTTTTGAAATACTTTTTAATGTTTCTTTTATTTCACTAGTTGACAGCTCTTTTTCATCACCTTTTCTGTCAGCATTACTACCACAGTGCTTACAAAAAAAATTGCACCTAAGGGTGCATTCCCAAAAAAGATATAACAAAGGGTGGTCACGAGTAAGCCTATCTTTAAAAATCGACCACGTCTTTAGTTTGCCCAGATAGATTATTTCATCAATCATTCTTCTTCCTATTTTTTAATTTAATTACCATGTAAACAAATAGACCAATCAGTATAACTGACACTCCTAGCACTACTACTGCTCCAAGCTCCATTACCTTGCTCACCGCTCCTTTTGTTTGAAGCACCGGTTCGCTATTTATACCATAAACAGGTTGCGCAACATTGAGCACCCCGTAATCAGGCGCAACACTATCAATTGCCCAAGCCTTTGACTTATAACCAAGTAGCACTATTGTTCCTAAAATATAGACTGATACTTTTCTAATTTTTTTAAATATTTTACTCATATATATTATTCAATTACCCTTTAAGTATATCATAAATCTCTACTTTTTAAACTCACTGAGCATTTCCTTGTTTATCCCATTAAATATCCATATCAAACCTAGATAAACTATTGCTCCCGCTATTATTAATAAAATAATATTAAAATTAAGTAAAAATGTAAGCATAAATCCCATCACCACAGCCGAGAGCATCGCTCTACCAAAAACAACTAAATTTATCTTAATTAATATTTCTCTTTTGAGTAGATACAGAGTAGCAATTAACATAAACAGCTCTACCCCTAAAGTCATCCCTGCTGCACCAAGATAGCTATACTTTGGAATAAGTATCAAATACCCAATTAGAGCCAGCACTGCCGCTAGAGCGTAATATTTAATCATCTTTTTTTGTTTACCCAGTGCAATAATTGCATAAGTTGTCAGGTGTGTTAAAAATATTATTCCAACTGCAAAAATAAGAATCTGAAAAGGAATTCCAGAGGCTGCAAACGCGTGCCCAGCAATAAGAACCATCAGAGGTTTTGCCAGCACGAGCACCCCTATAATCATCGGCCAGATAATAATACTAAGTATGTCAAAAGCTTTTTGGAATATTACATTAAATTCAATTTTCTTTTTTTCTGCAACTGCTTTGGCAAGCAGTGGTGAAACTAGTCCCATAAATATCGCTGGCCAAGCGATAAGCACTTCAAGTATCTTATACGGTGCTCCATAAATTCCAACTGCCTGCTCACGTGAAGCAGCATACATTTCATTTACCGGTAAAATTGACAGCGCTAATGTATCAGCCTTAAAATAAATAAGTGAAAACACACTCGTCACAGCTATTGGCCATGATTTTTTTAATATTTTTTTCCAAATATTCAGCTCAAAGCTAAACCTTAATTTAATATACCTTCTAAGGTAAACCAGATTAATAGCCAAGTTAAAACTAAACCCAACTATTATAGTCACCATCACCCATAGTAGCCCGAGTCCAAGGTAAACCACTAAAATAGTCAAACCAAGTGTTACAAGCTTGCCAACAAGCTCAGCCACTGCAACCCTCTTCATGTTCATCTTGTTTTGGAAAAAAGCTACTACTATCTGATCAATCAAATTTAAAAATATCGACACACTAGCAACCATCACTCCAAGCTTAATTAATCCTGAATAAGGAAAAACAAAAACTAGCACTGAAGCTAGTGTTAAAAAAATAAGTGCACTAAAAAAACGAATACTAAAAATATTATTAAAAAACCGCTCTTCACCAAATTCACTTCTTCCCAATTCATTTACTGTAACCACATAAAGACCCAGATCAGTTAAAATGGCAAAGAAAAATAAATAGGCAAATATAGTGGTGTATTCTCCATATCCGTCAACTCCTAGATACCTAGTCAGAATTGCCACAATAAATACCCCGATCAAGGATGCTCCAAATTTCCCCGCGCTATGAACTAGAGTATTAAATGCAATTTTTTTAATTAAATTCATATTTTCAGTTTACCACTGCCTAATTTTATTGACAAACAACAAAAAAAATTTAATAATACATAATATTAAAAACAAAATTCAATACAAGGAGGTTAAAATGCTTGTTTTAACCAGGAAAAAAGAAGGCGCTATATTAATTGGCAATGATATAAAGATTAAAATACTGAGAATTTCCAAAAATCAAGTAAGAATTGGCATTACTGCCCCACCTAACATCAAAATCCTAAGAGAGGAGTTGTTTGCAAAAGATGCTAAACCTGTCACCAGTACGTTTAATCAATCGAATTAGTTAGTAAATAACAAATAAGGAGTTTTGTTATGCCAGAAAGAAACACCCTTCCAAGAGAAGTTACCTGTGAAGAAGCAAAATATGTAACTAAGTCTGTGAGCACCTGCAATTCAATGATTAATGCTTTGTATCTAGAAGAAATTGCCGATCATATCAATAATTGTCCTAATTGTAAATCAGACGAAAAAATTCATCTTTCAATATCAATGCCAAAAGCAAGTGCACCAGTCAAACCATTAGAGCAATTTGTTCAATTCAAATCAAAACTCAAAATATCGCTCCCCAAGGTTGCTCAACATGAATCACAGTAAAGAGACTAGTGAACTAAAAAACCACAGACCAAAAACAAAAAGGAGAAATATACGCTTCAAAATATTATTTCGAAACATTAAATACACTTTAAAAAACCAAACACTAAGACCCTATTCTTCATAGGGTCTTTTTTTATTCATCCTTTTAATGATATAATTAAATTGACTTAACTTTATTCATTTTATTGCATACTAAACTAATTTATGTATTTAAAAGCACTTCAAATTTCAGGCTTTAAATCATTTGCTAAAAATACCACTCTTGAATTCAAGCGTGGTATTACTGCTATCGTTGGCCCAAACGGATCAGGTAAATCTAATGTTGCTGATTCTATTCGTTGGGTCATGGGCGAGCAATCTATCAAAACTCTTCGTGGGAAAAAATCAGAAGATGTAATTTTTTCAGGCTCTGATAAAAAAACCAGACTAGGTCTTGCCGAAGTTGCTCTTGAGTTAGATAATTCCGAAAAAACTGTTCCTATTGATTATTCTGATCTATTAATCACTCGGAAAATTTACAGAAGTGGTGAAAGTGAATACCTAATCAATAATGCCAAAAGCAAACTATCAGACATTAACTTACTTTTAACTAAAGCCAACTTTGGTCATCGCACCTATTCAGTTATCGGCCAAGGTATGATTGATAATTTTCTTATCGCAACTCCTCAAGAAAGAAAAGAATTTTTTGAAGAAGCAACTGGTGTAAAACAATATCAGATTAAAAAAAATCAATCACTAAATAAACTTGAAAACGTCTGGCAAAACCTGACAACTGTAAAAATAAAAACAACAGAAATGGAGCCACAACTTCGACTTCTAACCAGACAAGTAAACAAACTTCAAAAAAGAAAAGAAGTTGAAAATGAACTAACTGAACTTAGGCTAAACTACTACAGTGCTTTTTGGCAAGAAATAGAAATAAAATATAATGCGGAGAAAAATGAGATCGAAAAATTAGAAGAGCAAAAAAGTGTTGTCTATAACAAACATAAAGAATATGAACAAAAACTAGAAAACCTAACCAAAGAAAACGCTTCTAGCAAAGAAATTGATGCGCTCAGAGTAACTGAGCAGGATCTTATTGAACAAAAAATGGAGCTTAAAGAAAAAATACTAACAGAAAGAATAAATCAAACAAAAAAAATAGAAACCTCCGTAAAAAATATAAAAAATATTTCTCAGACTGAGCTAGAAAACATTAATTCACTAATAAATGAAGTCAATTTACTACACAAAAAACTAATCGATGAGCTTGACCGAGAGAGCAACATTGACCTATTAAAAAAACAAATTTTTAATATAAACAAAAAAATTGACTATATTTTATCTGAACTAAAACCATTTTTAACAGTCAGTGAGCCAGCAAAAATAAATACTACTAAGCCCGAGCAGGCAATAAAACTAGAAGAAAGCCTTGATCAAATAAATATAAAAATGTCTGACCTTCAACAAAAAATTAAAGACATCCAACTTGAAGATTCTACAAACAGACAAAGCCTTTGGCAAGTCCAAAAAGATCTCCAAGCTCATCAGCTAGATCTAACAAATATTAATTCGCGCATCAATGAAACTAGAGTTAGTCTAGCCAGAACTGAAACCAAAAGATTTGATTTACTACAAGAAATAAACTACGAACTAAAAGGAACCAGCAACTTAATAACGGATCCACTCTCGCCTCTTACAGATGAACAAAAAATTACTAATTTAAATAAAATAAATAAGTTAAAAAATCAATTAGAAATTATTGGTGGCATTGACCCTGAAATAGAAGCCGAATACGAAACCACAAAAACTCGCTATGACTTTTTAATTTCACAAACAGAAGATCTAACTAAGACAACAGAGTCACTTAAAAAGCTAGTCGATGAACTAAATAGTATTATTAAACGTCAAATCAATAAATCATTCACAGATATTAATTCATATTTTCAAAAATATTTCAAAATTCTTTTTGAAGGAGGTAAAGCTGAGCTCGAACTAGTCAAAGATAAAGAAAAAAAGCAAGATTCAAATGAGCCAGAAGATAACAATGGTTTAGCTGTTAATTTCTTTCAAGAAAAAAGCAAAGCTGCTGGTTTTACCGGAATTGACGTTTCAGCCACTCCACCAGGTAAACGCCTCAAGTCAATCAATGCTCTCTCAGGCGGTGAGAGGGCGCTCACGAGCATTGCTCTCATCTGTGCTATCATATCAGCTAATCCATCTCCCTTCGTCGTCCTGGACGAAGTAGACGCAGCCCTTGATGAAGCAAATTCAATTCGTTTTGCTGAAATCCTAGATAGGCTTTCTAACAGAACTCAGTTTGTTGTTATCACTCACAATCGCGCCACTATGGAAAAAGCTAATCTTCTCTATGGTGTTACTATGGGAGACGACAGTGTTTCAAAACTACTCTCAATAAAACTTGAAGAGGCAAAAAAGTACGATCGATAATATATATAACAAACATATAAAATATTTGACATTTTAAGCTATTTATGCTAATATTACTTTACTGAAAGGCTTCCCAACATGGGAAGATTTTTTAATCCCTAGAATTATATAAAAAGCTCACTAATCACAAGGTTTTCTATATGATTTTAGACAAGAAAATACTAATATTAGCAAAAAAAGTACTATTTGTACTCTCTTTTTCCTTTGTTTTTATTCAATCAGCACCTCAGTTAGCTATAGCTAGCCCTGAGTTAAATTTTGATTATGCTCGCGGACCAGTTGTAACCGCTATAAATAACCATCCCGACAACCCAATAACAGTAAACACAGAAAAACAAACCCCCATTACTTCAGCTCTACCAAGCTCAGAAGAGCTCCCTTATTACGAAACATATATTACTACCACCGCCTACACTTCACGCGAACAAGAAACAGACTCTGATCCTTTTATCGCAGCCTGGGGAGATCATGTTTTTTGGGGAATGGTCGCATCAAATGCTTATCCAAAAGGAACTAAAATTCAAATCCCTGAGTATTTTGGCGATAAAATGTTTACCGTACTAGACAAGATGAACACACGCTACTATCATCGTATTGATGTATGGATGCCAGAACTTGATGATGCTAAACATTTTTATCACTACACTAAAATTAGAGTTTACAAGTAAAAATCTACAAATATTAAAAAAATCCCGGTTCACCCGGGGTTTTTTATTACTAAAAATTAAGTTTACCTTCGAATAGGCATTATTAAATATAAATAATCACCACTCTCTGGCCTAAGAACAACCGGACTATCACCACTAGTAAGCTCAGCCTTAATCTTTTTTCCAGAAAGATTTTGTAGCCCATCAAGTAAATACTTAAAATTAAACACAACACTATTATTTTCACCTTTAATTTCAACTGCCATACTAGCCTTACTTTCACCTAATTGTACATTAATAGCAGAAATTAAAATTTCATTTTCTTTAGTATTAAAATCAAGTAAAATATCATTAATTCCTGATTTAGAAAACAAACTTGCCGCTTTTACAGCTTTAATAAGCTCCACCCGATCAATTACCACATTTGTTTTTGATTCTTTTGGAATAATTTCATTATAATCAGGATAATTTCCCTCAATTAATCTAGAAACTACTACACTCTCTTTAAATCTAAATACAACTTGATTGTCACTAAAGCCTACTTCAATCTTATTTTCACCTTCACCAATAATTCTCACAATTTCTTGCAAAACCCTAAGAGGAATAATTTTATTAATATTCCCAATTTCCTTACCTTCTTTACCAATTTTCACTTTTTTCTCAGCCAATCGATAACTATCAGTAGCCACAAGAGTTAAATCTTCATCAGTGACGCTAAAATACACACCTGAAAGTTCAGGTCTAATTTCTTCATACGAAGCCGCAAAAATAACCTGGGACAAAGTATCTTTTAAATCCTTAGCTTCAAGCTTTACACCTTTTATATCACTTACATCAGGTACAATAGGGAATTCCTCTGCCTCTATGCCTTTAATAACAGTTTCCTGTTTTCCGGCTCTAATAATAAGATCACTATCTTTTTTCTCGAGTTCAATATTACCCCCTTGAAGTAAAGATATATAATCACTTAGAAGTTTAGCTTGAACAGTTAGTTCCCCATCACTTTCCACACTTCCTCTAATAATAGACTTAATACCTATATCAAGATTTGTACTAGTTAAAATCAAACTACCATCTTTTACAGTTAAAAGAATATTATTCAAAATAGGTAATGTTACATTCTTACCTGCTATATTAGAAACTATATTTAATCCCCTCACTAGATTATCTTGTGTACAAATAATCTTCATAGATAATACTTTATTGTTTATTTATATAATAATATTATTAATAGGGTTGATAACCCTCAAAAACATCACTTTTAACCTTTATTAATAGGCTCTACTATGTGGATTAAGTCTTTATATATTGTGTATTAAATTCTAACAACTAATCATCTTACTAACACCTTCGAAATATCTGTAAAAAATAGGTGAATAAGAATTTTTTTATTAACAACTCATATACAACTTTTAAACCCTTAGACGAAACTTATCCATAACCTTATTAACTCTTTACTTAAAACTTATTAACAAGTTTTAAGCAGTATTGAATATTTTTTGTCTCAAATGAGTAACATCTTGTTTTAATTTTTCATCTTCAAGTAGATGATTTTTAATTTTTGAGTGAGCATGCATTGCTGTTGTATGATCTCTTCCGCCAAGCTCAGTTCCAATATTTGGAAAAGAACTCTTAAGCTCTTCTCTCATAAGATACATTATGATCTGCCTTGGCATGACAAGCTCCTTTTTTCTACATGACCCAGCAATATCTTCAATTTCAACTGAAAAATACTCAGCCACAGTATTAATAATAGATTTTGCCGTAATTGAACCAGTTCTTGGTAGATTAATAAGAGAAGAAAGAATACTTTTAACAGATTCAAGGGTTGGATCTTCTTTTTTAAGGTCATGGTGAGCAATTATCCTGTTTAATGCTCCTTCAAGCTCACGAATATTGCTTTGAATCCCAGAAGCAATTAAAGTAACAATTTCTCTCTCAAGTGGATAGTTTTTTTCAGCTAACTTTACCTCAACTATAGCAATTCTAGTCTCAATATCAGGTTCAGAAATATCAGCAATCATACCACATTCAAACCTTGAGCGTAGCCTATCCTCTAGGGTAGGGATAGCTTTAGGTGGTCTGTCAGAAGAAATGATTATTTGCTTATTTTTCTGGTATAAATCATTAAAAGTATGAAAAAATTGCTCTTGAGTTTGTTCTTTTCCCTGCATAAACTGTACATCATCCATGATTAGAAGGTCAACATCTCTGTATTTATCCTGAAAACTCTTTGTTTTACCACTTTTAATCGCTTGAACAAAATCATTAGTAAATTTTTCACAGGTTGTATACATTATCTTAGTATCCTTGTTTGCACCAAGGAAAATATGGCCCACTGCTTGGAGTAAATGAGTTTTACCAAGGCCAACACCGCCATAAATGAATAATGGGTTATATACATTTCCAGGTTTATCAGCAATAGCTCTGGCTGCTGCATGGGCTAATTCGTTATTTTTACCAACAATAAACTTTTCAAATGTATATTTAGGGTTTAAGCCCTGAAGAGTGCTAATACTAATTAAATTATCATCAACTTGAATTCCACCACTACTATCAGCTGTATTTTCGACCGATTCAACTATAGCGTCAACAAGAATTTCTTCCTTTTTCTGAGTCTCTATCTTATATATAATATTCTTTACCCTATTTTCAGTAATTTTCTTTAACTTTTTAATAATCAACTCATGATACTTTTTTTCAAACCAGGCCTGAGTAAACATATTCGGCACACCAATAATAATCTGATCATTCTCTTCAGCAATTATAAAAGTATTTTTAAACCATGTATCAAAACTTGCCTTAGAAAGATTTAATTCTAATTCAGCAAGAACAGCAGCCCAAAGCTCATCTCTGGTCATAACTTTTAAATAATTAATTTTTATACTAGTCATAAATATACCACATCCGAAACTTATACACAACTATCAGGTGAATTTTTCAACAAAAACATAAATTTTCAGTAAACTGTGGATAACTAGTGGATATTAACGTGTATATGTTGATAAAAACTAATATTTTTTGCTAATGTTAGTCTATCATCTTTTAATAACCCTTGATAAATTCTCTAAAAGTTGCTAGAATTGATTTAAGTAAGTTTGAATTTCTATAAAATTAATTATTTAATACTTAAATATGCCAAAAAGAACATATCAACCAAAAAAGAGAAAAAGAGCAAAAACGCATGGCTTTTTGGCTCGCTCAAAATCAACCACAGGCAAAAGAGTAATTCAGAGACGCAGAAGAAAGAAAAGAACTAAACTAGCTTCATAATTTGCTAATATTAGCAAAATGCTAAAAGATAAAAACAGATTAAGCAAAGACAGCGATATTCAGAATGTATTTAAAAAGGGACAAATCTACTTTAGCCCTTTTTTTAACGTGAAAATTCTTAAAAACAGCCTCAATGACCCACGTTTCTGTATAGTAATATCAACTAATATTAGTAAAAAAGCTGTAATTAGAAACAAAACAAAGCGTCAATTCCGCTCAATTATTCAATCCGACCTAGAGAATATTAAAAATTATGATATTGTTATATTAACTAAAGCTCCAGTTACTGTAACTCCATTTAATGAACTCAAGAAAACATTTGAATTTCTCATAAAAAAGGCAGGATTAAATGGAAAAAAATAGAATAGAATTTACAAAAACACAAAAAAACAAACAAGCAAGCAAATTAGTTTCAACTAAGGGAGAATTCGTTGCAGATCTAACACTGAATTTAACTCTACTAGAAGATCTTAGGAAAATATTTGGCGAAAAGCTACATCAAACAATCAGATCAATTTCCGAGGTAAAAAGAGAAAAAATAATGTTTGGTAAATATTTTATCAATATATATAGAATATTAAATACCGAAGATTTTATGAGCTTTGCCGCAGCAGCTGATCATGTTAGAATGTTTTTATATAATCAATGCCAGGCAGGAAAGAAAGAATTTGCCAGTCGAATAGTAGATGCATTAATGAACAGATTTATAATGGAAAGAAAGAAAAAACAAATTATTTTTCTCCAACAGCAAAAAAAATTCTTTAACCTTTAGATCTTGCATCAAAACCAATCTCCTGATACAATACAAGCATATTTATTTATAATATGCTTTTTAATTTACCCAAAAATATCTTTCTAGGTTTGATCAGGATCTACCAAAAAACTCTTTCACTAGACCATGGTCCACTTAGGAATTTAAAACCAGCAGGAACTTGCAAATATTACCCTACCTGCTCCCAGTACGCTCACAGGTCAATTAGTATGTACGGACTATTAAAAGGCTCTTATAAAGCCATCAAACGCCTCGTGCACTGCAATCCATGGTCTAAGGGTGGCTATGATCCTGTTAAATAATAATTTACTTCTTATTAATAATATTTAAACAAAAATTATGATTGAACTATATAATAAAATTCTTTATCAACCGATCTTTAATCTTTTAGTTTACCTCTATAACACAGTTGCTTTTGAAGATATTGGCATCGCTATTATTGCTATCACTATTATTATTAAACTCGTTCTCTACCCGCTTTCAGTTAAATCAATCAAGGCTCAAAAAGCACTTCAAGATCTCCAACCTAAGATGGAAGAGCTTAAAAAGAAGTACAAAAAAACTCCTGAAGTACTTGGTAAAGAAATGATGAAGCTCTATAAAGAGCATAAAATTTCTCCAGCCTCATCATGCCTTCCCCTTCTTATCCAGATGCCTTTCCTTATAGCTGTTTATCATGTTTTTAGAAATGGATTTAAACCAGAAACACTAGATCTTCTCTATCCCTTTGTAACTAATCCGGGATCGCTAAATCATATTGCTTTTGGCTTTATTGATTTTTCAGAAAGAAATATTGTTATTGCCCTTGCCGCTGGAGCCGCTCAATTCTGGGCATCTAAAATGCTTATGAGTAAGCGCCAACCAAAAGTAAGTGGTGCTAAAGATGAAGGTATGGCCGCAAACCTCAACAAGCAGATGCTTTATTTTATGCCTTTAATCACCATTTTTATTGGTATTTCTCTGCCTGGTGGTTTGACCTTCTATTGGTTTCTAACTACTCTTCTAACAGCTCTTCAACAACTATATATTTTCAAACGTCAAGCCGAAGAGGAGAAAGACAAACCAGTTGTCGTGCCAGCTGATACTAAAGATGTGAACGTTGAAGAAGTAAAACAAATTGATCATGAAGATAACAAATAAAAATATTATAGGTCTTCCTGTTAAAACAGAGTCAGGGCAACTTCTCGGTAAAGTTAAATCATTTAATATTGATACTGATTCACAATCTATTTTGGATTATGACATTAAGCCAACCAGTATTGTTAAAGAATTTTTTGAAGGAGACTTTATTATTTCAAGAGGCTCAGTAGTAGATATTACATCCGACACTCTTATAGTCAGTGATACTTTTTCTAAAAAAGAAAATTTGGTGAAATTAAAGCAAGCCCTTGAGAGAAAAAAATCAGTTGCTATTAATAAGGATTAAAAAAAGCCCCGCTAGTGCGGGGTTTTAAAATACCTCAAACATTATTTATGGACAATTAGTTGCTTTTCGAAATCCAGCTGCGATAGCTTCTTTCTCTGTACAAAAATATTTCTCACCTTTTCTGGTATCAATTTTTACACTCTTGTAATTATCACACCCCGGCACTAGATAAGTCATGCCAAATCCTTTTTCAGATATGTTTCCCTTTATTATGCAATTAGGATCACTCGGTCCTGAGTCAACTTCTCTTTTGTCAGAATCATCATTTTCCTCATAGTCGCATTCTGCCCACATACCAAGGTTTTCTCTTTTAGCAATTTCTTCAGCAGTATTAAATAGATCCCGGTAATGCTTGTCCGGTGGGATCGGATAATTAAAAGCAAACCCGTTTCTGACCATATAGTCATTAACAAGTACATTATCACCCTCTTCTACCAAAAGAGTGGCGTACCTGAGTAGCCGCCCGTAGCGATCCTTATCAGTTATATCCTTTTCTAGTTTTACAACTTTACCCTCAATCAGGTTTTTTAAAGCTTCTTTAGCCTCCAAGTAATAGCATTCGCCTTTTTCAGGACTATTAATGCCCATTACCCGGACTCTTGTTTTAGGGTCAATTCTAAAAGTATCGCCGTCGATTACTTCGGTGACAGTATATATTTCATCGCTGCTAAATATTTGAGTTACTTTAGGCGCAAGGATTCTCCCACCAGTAAGTATTCCTGCTAGAAATATTATGGCAACTACAATTGCATTTCTTTTTTTAGTATAGTTCATATTATTTTTCATTTTCAAGTGCCAGCTTAAGCAAAAATATCAAATCATTTTTAAGGCTTTTTTTAGCCCAAGCTTTCTGCTTAGCGTCGAGTAGCTCACCCATACCAGCCAAAATACTCTCATCTTCCATCGCCTCTATTGCTCGGATACATTTTCCAAGAAAATTCTTATAACTCGTCCCAGCCCTATCCTCAACTAATTTTTTATCAATCGGCCAGTTCTTATGCAAAAAATACCACACGTCAAACATATCTCGATTAGAATGACCCAGTCTTTCATAAAGAGCCATTAGCTTATGAGCTAACATATCATCCTGCTTCATAACTAGCATTGATACTCCTAGATACGTTTTTAATTCAAACTCTGAACCAAAACTTCTTCGATTAATTTCAACTTTAATATTTTGAGCTTCTTTTTCATATGAAACCAAAAAAAACCAATTATATCTTTTTGTTATTGATTCTTTGAGCTGACCATATTTCTTAACAATTTCTTCCACTTTTGAAAAAACTAATTTTTCTTTTGACTCATCTAACAAATCAAGATCAATATCCACTGAAAATCTTGGCAGATCATAAAAAATATATGCCGCCGTACCACCCTTAAATCCCAGATAAGGAGAGATAGATGTATCTGAATAAATATCCTTCAAAATCTGAAATAGCAAATTTTTATGCTGCTCAGGTTTTAATGTCATAAAATTATTTTTTATCAGCTTTAGTTTCTAGAAAAAGCTTGTTTACTCTTTTTTCCATTGCTTTATTATTGTAGATTGGTAATATTTCAAAAACCTTATCCCAGTCAAGGCCAGACAGGTTGTCAAAATAATACCTCTTGTAAACATAAAGCATATCAAGCATCGCTCTTTCAGGGGCTGCCGCTAGATATTCACCCTCATTTGCTAAACCAATCTTATTTGTCAAAATTTCATCCTTAATTTTTTTAAAAAAATAAGTTTGATCATCACATTTAATTTCACGGGTTAAATAGCTAGCTACAAATATTTGACTGTAATACTGAAAAGTAAGTCCATTAGCGCCAGAGACAGTTTCAAAGCTTATATATGCCGGAGTGTAGATTTTAGTCGCCAGCTCATTTTTATCATATTCCTTGTCTTTAGCATAAAAACCCCGACGAATATGATAAAGATCACCATTTTTAACATAATAGTTTATTCTACTTTTAGCAGCGTTACCCCCATCGCCCCACAGCAAAGCAATATCTTTAAAAGAAAAAACAGTCTTTTTAGAGCGTAAAATTGTAGTTAAATAGTCACCTTTTTTCATATTCATAAACTAAACATTAGGTTTATCCTTACCTTTAGCTTACCACATCAGAGAAATATTGTCAAATAAACAATTGACATTACTATTTCAGTATGCTACACTAAAATAGTAATACTATATAATCATTAAATATTAAAAAAGTATGAATAAAAGAATAATTCTTGCTAATATTTGGCAAAACATAGATAATGATCAAATATTAATACTCAATGGTGCCAGACAAACAGGTAAAACCACCCTTCTTAAGATGATTCAGAAAAAACTAATTAGTCAAAAAAAGATAAAAGAAAGTCATATAATTAACTATGATCTTGAAAAATCAGAAGATTTGGCTATCTGGTCAGACCAAGCCACAGCACTCAAACTACTACCCAAAAGAAAAGATTTAAAGCATTATCTATTTATTGACGAATTTCAAAAATCAAAAACAATTGGTTCAACACTTAAGGTAATTCACGATCATCATTCTCATATCAAAATCATTATTACTGGCTCTGCCTCATGGTACTTAGATATTGATGAGTCAATGGCCGGTAGAAAGAAAGTTTTCAATATTTGGCCATTAAGTTTTCAAGAATATTTAATATGGACAAACAAAGACAATCTTTTGCCAATAGTTGAATCAAAAGATAGTGAAAGTCTAAGTAACCATAGCGCAATAGATATTATTAACAATCATTATCTTGACTATATTACTTATGGCGGTTACCCAAAAGTAGTTTTGGCTGGAGACAAAGCAGACAAGGCCAGCTTGCTTTCCGAGCTTGTAAACTCATATATTCTAAAAGATATACAGCTCTGGAACTACGCAGCCAATACTCTAGCAGTCAGAAAACTGCTTACTCTTTTAGCTAGCCAAATTGGCTCAGTTCTTTCGATTGAATCACTTTGTCAAAGTTCAGCTATCGGACGCACTGCCTTGAAAAATAGGCTAGAGCTTTTGCAAAATACATTTATCCTTTTAGCCAACCAGCCATATTTTACCAACAAGCAAAAAGAGCTAGTTAAGAGCCCCAAATTATATTTAGTAGATACCGGGCTGCGCAATTCTCTTCTCAGTAATTTTTCTATCTTGCCTCAAACCAAGGACTTTGGTTACCTGGCTGAGAATTCCGTGGTTACCGAACTATATAAAAACTCTAGCATCTTAGATAAGATTCATTTTTGGCGCACTAAAATTGGCGGAGAGGTTGATATTATCAAAAAAAAGGAAAATGATTTAGTGCCTATTGAAGTCAAATCAGGCAATGCAAATTCAATTCCTTCTGGATTAAAATCATTTATCAATAGCTACCACCCGACAGAAGCCTATGTTCTTAATTGGAGTATTGTTAAAGATATTGATTATATGAAGACTAAAGTAAAATTCAGACCACTTTGGTATCAAATATAATATCATCCCTGTTTTTTTAAGTATCAAAAAATCCCTCTTAGCGGGATTCTTTTGATCCAATCAACTGGGGGTAAAACCTATTTTCAGCCAAACGCCTGTCGGCTTACTTAGGTCGAGGAGAGAGATTCATCCCACAAGAGCGGGACTCACCCCCAGATGGTTAGGGAGAAAACCTTTGCTAGTAGTATCTGCTAAGCAAGAGTCTTCTCCAATAAAGAACAAATATTTTACTCTCCTCAATTAAATTCACTAATTAATTAATGAATTTGATCGAAGAGGCGAGAGTGCAATCTCACCTTTCGAGTGCAATTAAAAGTATATGAATCCCCCGGGTTCCCATTTCGCTCTAAGTCCCATCTTGAAGAATTTTTCTTTTTCAAATCCCCTTAAATAATGTAAGATACTCAGGAAAGATTTTTCGAAACAAATGAATCAACTTCATTTATTTCTTCTTCGAGCTGATTAATTTGGTTTATTATGTCCTCTTTGTATCTCTTAATCAAACAGATAAAATTCGTTTTACTGACTTCAGCATATTCTGAACAACTTTCACTGAATTCAGTATATTCCCCTTCTAAAATCACCCTTCCCCCGACAATCTTAGCTTCAACTTCATTTCGGGGATGCTTAAACACAAAATAAACATCCTTGATCTCATTGAATTCTCTTGCGAGATCAACTCCATCAGAAAATTCTTTCTTCCAGTTTAGATTCCAAATCATTTTCTTCTCCTGCCATTTTTTTACGTCGCGGTCGACGACATTTAGTCATTAATTTAGAACAACAAACCAGCTAGCTATATATAAATAACTGGTTTGTTGCCCTAAATAGTTATTGTCAAAGAATTTTTGTTTTTTATTATCTTTTCTCCTACTCTCTCCTCTCAAAGATTTAGTAAGAAGTGTGCTCATTTGGCCCAAACCAACTGAACACCATTTCTTATCACATCTCTCTTTATGTTTTATTTATAATATAGTCATAATACAGACTGTACTGCCTCTGAATAAATCCAGAAACAGTTGCACTCGGTACTACTCTAGCTCTGGAAGCCAGAGAGGATAATCAACTTGTTTGCCTTCCCTCGGTTTTTCCCGAGGTATTGGTATTACTACTGATTATCATTCCTTATCTTGATTAATCGAGATAAGGAATTGCCAGAAGCAATCGAACTTAGAAAATGATCTCTCTCCTCATTTATATAGGATTGACATTTTCTAAATCCAAATAGCTAATTTATTTTTTAATTTATTTTCTTTATTTTTATTTTTTTCTCCTCTCTCTTGGAGAGTGGTGAAGATGAGTGTTTTTCCGAACTTGTGGATCAATTATATATTATTTAATATCCACCATCAGATTACTCTCTCCTCTTCACAACTCTTTGCACTATCAGCCTTTTATATAGATAATGCAGAGGCCAGTTTTTTTGCTTATTTTTTTAAGTTTAGCGCTCGATTTTATCAAGCTTTATTTTTTAATTTAATTTGTTTTGTTTTTTAAATAAAAAGATCTCTTTTTGGTTAGAAAAGAGATCTTTCGTTAAATAAGATATATATCGTATTTACTCGCCTAGATAATAGACTAATAAATGAATTTGAATGGATTTTTTCAACCACCATTCTGGTTGTCTCTCTTCTCGTTTTTTAGTATTTAGTTTTCAAGGCGTTTTTCTTTTTTGTATTGTAAAGCCAGTATAACATATATTACTGATATTGTCAAGACCTAATGACACTAATTTCACCAAAAACTCGACATATCCCATATTCATTACAAAAAAGACCCCATAAAATAGGCAATATTTAAACCAATCTGTCGAAACAATTTGACAAATAGTAAAAATAGGTGTAAAATAATACTTAGAGAGGCTGCAAGGAGCATGGTAGAATAAATTGTATTTATTGCAATTCAGCTAGACTACACTATAACTAAAATCAGATTTAGCTATAATAGACTTTAATCAAATCTAAGTTATTACCAATTAGGCTAATATTAGCCTAATATGTATTATACTTGACAAATTATTAAATAATTTGTAAACTAAACTTATAATATTATTAAATAATTTGTAAACTTATGTCTGAAAAATACAAAAAAAGACAAATTTTTCCAAAAATTATTGAGTTATTAAAAATCCCGGAAACAATAGTGCTCCATGGCTCAAGGCAGGTAGGTAAAACAACATTAATCAAGATGACTGTTGATTATTTGGAAAACAAAGAAGTGACTAATATTTTCTATTTTGATCTTGAAAAACCAGAAGACCTTGAACTATGTAATAGGGGAGTTGATGATATGATCAGTTACATGCAGATCAGGTTGAAAAAAAGTCAAAAATCAGAAAATAGCAAAATATTTGTTTTTATTGATGAAATCCAATATTTAGACAATCCATCGAGCCTTCTAAAGCTTTTCTACGATCATCACAAAAATGATTATAAATTAATGGTTTCAGGCTCTTCTAGCTTTGCTATAAAATCAAAATTCAAAGACTCTTTAGTTGGTCGCATTATTGACCTAGAGATCTTTGGGTTGAGTTTCCAAGAGTTTTTACATTTTAAGGGCAAGCACTATAATTTATCAGAAAATATTGACCCAACGAATAAAAGCACCCTTGAATTAAAAAAACTATATCGGGAATATGCTATTTTTGGCTTTTATCCCCAAGTAGTCTTGGCTACTACTATTGAGGATAAACAGATGTACCTCAATGGAATAATTGATAAATATATCAATAAGGATATAAAGGATCTAGCTAATATAAAAAATATTAATAAATTTAATAATCTTTTGCAGTTTCTTGCGGCTGAGGCAGGTCAATTGGTAAACATTAGCGAGCTGTCTAATACTCTAAATATTGCCCGCCAAACGATTGAAGAATACTTATTTATTCTAGAAAACAGCTATATTATTAAAATTATCTACCCCTTTCATAAAAATATTCGTAGTGAATTAACTAAAATGCCTAAAATATATTTTGAAGATACTGGTATTTTAAATATTTTAAAAAATAAAAAAATAATTCCACTAATAGACGGGCAATTATTTGAAAATAGTATATATAATTATTTGCGCCGCAAATATAAAGTTAAAAATATATATTTTTGGCGTACCCTTGCCAAACAGGAAGTTGATTTTATTCTTGATCAAGGAAAGCCATTTCCCCTAGAAGTCAAAATAAAATATAATGGCAAGCACATAAAAAGCCTTCTCTACTTTGGTAAAAAATATAATTTGGATAATCTGTATTGTGTTGCTTTCGAGAAAAATCCAGATGCTACACACAAAAATATTATCCAGCTATATCCATGGGAAATTGATAAAATAATATAATATGCTTGAAGAAAATACCCTACTCGCTCAAATTGGCCTTAATCAAAAAGAGGCAGAAATATATGAAATAATGCTCAGGCTTGGTAAAGTACCAGCCAACAAGATACTTCCAGAGACAGATCTCAAAAGAACTACAGTTTATAGTATTTTAGATGAGCTTACAGAAAAAAAACTGATCGTCAAGGACGAATCAGCCGGTTTGATACAGTTTAGGGCCAAGCACCCTTATGCACTCAAAGAGTACCTAGAAGGCCGTGTAAGCGACATTAAGACCACTGAAAGTAAGCTAGATGCAGTTCTACCTAATTTCATAAATGCCTTCCATCAATCTCAAAATAGACCGGGAGTTAAATATTATGAAGGGAAAAAAGGCGTTTGGAAAATGATGAAAGATACCCTGACATCAAAGACCACAATAGATAGTATAGTTGATGTTGAGGCAGTTAATAAATATATTAAAGACTTAAATCAGAAATACGTTAAACTTAGAAATAAAGCGCAAATAAAAAAACGACTCTTAGTCGTTGATACTCCTTATGCCAGGGAACATTTTAAAACCACTGGACCCAATACTGAGGTTAAATTTTTTAAATTAAATATTAAGCCATTCAATACTACTATTCAAACCTACGACAACACAACTGCCTATATTACCATGAGTGATAAATATTTATCATCAGTAATTATTGATGACCCATATATATATTCCATGCACAAGGCTATTTTTGAATTCATTTGGTCGACATCTTAAGCAGCTAGTTTCCCCGTCTCTTCCCCCTTCACTTCTTGAACATAAGGTTTCTTTTCAAATATACATTTAATTTGATTCTCATTATCTGTTGGTAGTATTCTAGTAACTACATAGTTATTTCTAGAACACTCTTCTATAGCACTTTGCATTTCACTGCTGCCTAGTTCGTATATATCACTAAATATTTCTTCCTCATTTAATGATTTCCTATAATCCCCCTTAGCACCGACAATATTTTCAAGCGAGCTGCCTTCTCTCCTTGACTTATACTGATTATTTACTTTATCATCCCTTATAATTCTAAAGTAAGGGATTTTTGTTTTATCATCAACGATTATCCCATCAGCTACAAAGCCAGCTTTTTCTATATGGTACATGCTCATCTGTTTTCCCATCTCAGCTCGACCAGTGATTTTATGAAATTTTGCCTCACTATTGACCGCATTATTATACATTGCTTCTCCTAAAGCAGATCCCTTAAATTTTGGGTCAACATTAAGTGATGCCACATACAGGTCCCCATTTTCATCTTCATCAAAGCGGACAAAACTAGTAATTTCTCCCGATTCATTTTCCGTACTTTCTTTTCTTAAAATATACCATTGAGTGTCTTCCCTGTTAGCAAATGATTTTTCAACTCCATCTAATACGACTTGTTGTTGATCCTCGTTATTTGAATAATTATTGTTTGTTATTTCACGGATTTTCTCTCTATCGCCTTCATTTAGCATACCTGATGTTTGGATACTAAAATCAAGATTTTTTACTTCATTAAAATCCACATTTTCCTTACCTTTATATGCTGTTTTAAACATTGAAGCAAAGAAAACCACATCTTTTTGTATATCTCTAAGCTCATTATTTAATTCATTTTTTATTTTAACCCTATCCTTTGTGTCAAGATTTTCAAAATCAGACCCCGTTATTTTTTGTTCAAAATTTATCAAAATTCTGTGAGCTCTTTTTAATATTTCAGCCGCTGGCTCAACTATCTTGTCACCTTTAAAAAATTGTTGGCTCAGATCTTCATTTGTTTCTTTGACTAAAGAACTCACCTCATTAAACTTTGAAAAAATATTTTTTGCTAGCCCTTCGCTCCCTTTTAATTTTTCAGCAATATTTAAAATTGACTCTCCACTCTTTTCATTTGCATTCATTGATAAAAATGTCTTTATTCCTTCTTCGCCATATTCTTTGACAAAACCTTTCAGTCTTTCTTTCTCTTTTTCGCCACCACCTTTTTTCTCAAGTTCATTAATATGTATTAAAAACCATCCCTGCTCTTTAAATGACAAATTATTCAATTGCACATCAGTTTTTTTAAATATCTTGTCTTGCGCTATTTTATAATAATTCTTTTTAAACTCGGCCAGATATTCAAGTCTTTTTTTCTTTTCTTCATCAGTTTCACCTTCTTTGCCAACAAATAAAGTGTCATAAGCAAAATCTAGTACTTTAGCTTTTACTTTCTTTTCATCGCTACTCAGATTGCCTAAATGAAAATATTTTATTAATTCCTTTTCTTCATTAAAAACTCCAATCTCTCCATCGGCTGTCAAGCGACTTACATGGTAGTCTGGGTTATTATTCTCTCCCAGATCATACATCTTTTCTAGGTAATTTACACCCCCTTCTGATATTCCAATCTGGCCAAATTCCAAGCGGTGAAGAATATTAGTAGTAATTTTTTTTCTAAGATCACCAGTATTTTCATTTTTTAGCATTTCTAAAAGCTTGGCAGCAGAATAATTAATATCAATTTTTTGAAAAGCTTCAGATAATTCTTTTATATGAGTATAGCTAAAAAAATCTTTTTCAATATATTTTATTAAACTATCAACATCACCCTTTTTACCATATTCCTTAAAACCTTCTAAAATAGTGGAAGTGACTTTCGGAAATACTTCAAAATAACGATGATCAACTGCTTTCCATGATAATTCATTTTCATAAGGATGTTCATCCTCTTCATTATCAAAGTTTGGCATATAATCATAATCTTCCTCCCGGCTCTCATTATCTTGGTCAAGGAAGCTTTTTGTTCCAGTTTTTTTCAATGATCTTTCATTTAAATATTCCATACAACAGCTTATATCTTTTTTTTCCTCAAGTTGCCGAAGTAACAGTTCTATCTCATCTATTTTTTCATTAGCTTTTTTAATTACAAATTCAACATTCTCTGTCTCTATATATGGATTATCCTTAGGAACTCTTAGAAGATTTTTATTGTAAAACAATGATTGCTTATATTCATCTAAATCATCCTCTAAGATACTTTTAGCTTGGTCAATTTTTTCTTTGTTTGAATATTTGTGATAATCTGGATTCTTTAATTTATCAATATATTTTTGATTAACTCCTTCTTTTTCAAGTTCAAATATTTCTTCTTCTTGTCTAGTAGTAAGACCTTCATCAGGATCAGACGCCCATGTTCCAGAATTAGACCATTCTTCTTTTCTAAGTTGCGGCAATAACTTCAAATGGTTGCCAAAAAATAGACGAGCTCTGTCCGGATCTTTTTTAAACATTTTTTTAATTACAAAAGCTTTTATATCATCGGTTGTATCTTTATCCTCTTCATCTCTGCTACCTTCTTGGTTAAACATAATAGGAAAAGAACTTCTATGTTCTGCATGACCAGCAGAAGCTTCTTCAATTAGTTTCCCTTCGAGGAAATTATATGTTTCTGGATTATCTAATAGTTTTTCAATAAAAATTTGTTCAAATTTTTCAATATTTTTTACATTTTGACCCTCAAAATCGTCACCTTTTTTTTCTAAGTAATAATTAGCATTAAGAGTATATAAATATGAATTAGGAAAATTACTATAGCTAGACATCAAATTATAGAACTCTTCTAATATATTTGGATCGTTTGTGTCTTTAAGCCATTTATTAACATAATCCCAATTAATTCCTTTTTTATCCCCTATGTCACACATTCCATCATCTTTAAGCCCAAGAAGATAATCTTTCATTCTCCCCCATCGCTCCTTCTCGTCTTTGATTTCTAAAACAGTATTAATATCGCCTATTTCGTTCTTTTCAGGCATTGTTTCGTTTACTTTTCTTTGGACATTAAGTTGTAGTAAATCATCCAAATAATGTCTTATCCATTTGTTTAGGTCTGAATCAGTAATTGAATTTAGTTTTAACTTTATTTTTAACTGTAAATTTGGGTCAGACAAATCACCTTCGACTGCTTGTTTTTTTAATCCATGCGCCATCTCTTTGATTTCTTCGACTGCTTTTTTTTGTTCGTCAAAATTTAATTCAGGCACATTAAAATCTACGGAACTACTATTTTGTTTTTTAGAATTATTATTGTCTTCGATTAGGTTAGCCCCATCATTTTTTACATCCTCAGGTATGTCTCTCACATTTTTCTCAATAATTACTTCCTTTCTCGGAATTTCCTTCTCATCTTGGCCTAGACCCATAGGAAAACCACCCCTATTTTCTTCTAGGTTTTTTTTCTTTTTCAATTCTGCTTCAATCGCACGAAAAGCAGCCTCTCTGGCTAGATTAGAAGTTTCACTCATATATTTAATCTACCATTTTTTGACATATTTTTTAAGTATCAAAAAATCCCACTATTTGCGGGACTTATATATACTTCCTAATTAAAAACTCTTTCCTTACCAACAATTATTGACAACTTCTTGCTCTTTACCTCAATTTCAAGGGGAGTCTTAAGTACTCTTTGCCGATCAATCGAAATATTGATTGGTTTTTTCTTATGAGTTACTGTCATTTTCTTTACCGGGAAAACACTCACTCCAGTGCTTTCTTCTTTCTTTTCACGCTTAAATACTCGATTGAGCCATCCTGCTTCTCTTGGTTTAAACACTGCTTCCATCACCCCATCACACGGGTCAGATTTGAACTCTCCTGCATCAATATTAATGTTATACACTCCCATTGCGGCATTACTTGGTAGCGCGGCTATATTATAATCTTTAAAATCAAATATTACATTCTTGTCATCACTTTCAAGCCCTAAAATAAAATAACTTCCATTTACCTTACCTGCATCAAGTTTAGATACATTTCTAGCTGATATTATTTTTACTGCCTCTTCGACTGATTGTATCCCAAGTGCCCCGGCCAAGATATTTGGTTCACCCACAGGAATAATTCCCATCACAATGTTTTTTCCAATAACCTTGTTGGCAATTTTACTTACCGTCTGGTCATTGCCTACTGCAATGATATTTTTTACATCACTCGCCAGTGCCTCATCTATTATATCATCAAGATTTTTTAAAACATTTAATTTGAAATTTTTTCCGGCAATACCAAGCTCAGTCAGCATCCCTTCTATTTTCAGAATCTGTTTTTCATATTTTTTATCTGACGTAAAAATGTCATATATATAGTAGTACATAGTTCGAAGGTTAAATGAGTTCGAATCGCTTATACGCGATTCGAACGGGCATAGCGTAGCTCTGCCCCACACATTAATGTATTTGTTTATAAGCAACACCGTTGCTTTTAAACCTCACTCGTACCGAGATAGAGGACTGTGTTGTGCCGGAGGCATCAGAGGGACCTACTCATTATTATATTAATTTAATTATTTACTTACCTACTTCCTCTTCCTCAACTGTCTCACCAGTTCTCTCAACTGTTCCACCTTTCATTTTAAGGTTCCCATTAATAACAGCTCCATAGGCCACTGAAATTGTGCCTGTATCAATGTCTCCCTGCAACTGAGCTGTTTCTTTTAAATCTAGATTATCTTTTATTTTTACATTGCCCACAAGTTGCCCTGAGATTTCAGCACTACCGGCATTTACGTTAGCCATAATATTTGACCCCTCAGTGGCTTTAAGGTACCCCTTAGTTTTTAGGCTTCCCTTAACTTCACCTTCGACAATAATATTTCCCTCTCCTTTAAAATTACCCTCCACAGAAACTGTTGGGCCAATAATTGTATCAACGCCATCAGATCCTTCTTGTGTTTCACCTTTAAACATAATTATTTTAGTTAATTTATATATCCCTATCTTAGTATGAATAGCACTTATTGTAAAGACTGGATAACTAAAAAGCCTAGCATTAACTAGGCTTGAAAGTCATTTTAATTTACATTAAATACCAAATTCAAATTTACCTCTATCAGGAGCATCACCAATATATCCCTGCCCCCAATCAAGCCCCGTATCAATAGCAGATGAGTCTGAGCCAATCATAAAATTATAACTTGTATCATTTTTACTAGTAGGAGGGTCCACGAATTGTGGATTAGCTTCAATTGTATTATTAGTACTATCCCCCCAGTCGAAGGCCTCCCCATCTCCTCCCCAGTTGTCTGTTGAGTAAATTAAATTATATCCATAGTCATTATCAGTCCCTCCGGCCAACTTCATCGCATTTTCGCCACCCATAATTATATTATTATAAACTGTTACATTGTCATTGTAATTACTAGCGATGCCTGAAGAAAAATTATAATACGTCGTATTATGAGTCACTTGAATGGAGTTTGCTAAACGTATACTTACTCCATTACCAGAAGCATAAGCAATAATATTTCTATCAACAATATGGTTTGTTCCCTGAATATATATATTATGATCCCAACCATGACTGGTGCCATTACCCCAAAATACATTATCTCTAATTATCATATTACTTGTATAGTCAAGCGACTCAAGTCCGTCTCCGCAACGACATTCCGCCAGATTGCCACCATATACATCACCAATAGCCGCCTTATTAGCCCGACACAAGTCCTCATTATATGTCCCACATTTCGATGGTGTCTCATCGCTGTGATCTGCATTATCATGCACATAGTTATTTTCAAAAATAAAATTATTAGCTACTACTTTTAATCCCAAGGTATAGTGAAAATTTCTAATTTCAAATCCATACATTGTCACATAATCTCCATCAACTCTGACTCCTGAATAATATCCCCATGAAGTGCTATTAGTTCCATCAATAACAGGTTGCTCTCCTGGATAATTTCTAAACACAATTCGATTACTTGAATTACCATTAGCAGATATTTCAAAACCATCACTGCTCCCTTCACTCTCATAAGTTCCTCCACGAAAACATACTATACTCCCAGGTTGAGCCTGACTAAACGCCTGATTTATAGTCCAGGCATCATCTATTGCAGATCCATCTCCATTTCCATCAGCATTTCTAGCTACAAATTTAGTACAGTCCCCAGGATCTCCAGCCACTGGACAATCAGCCAAGCAGCTACTAGAATCTTCACCAAGATCACAATTGCCATCTCCACAAGTTCCTACTCCACCACCGCCTCCACAATCACCCGGACAACTTGAACTTGTTTCTCCATTATTACAATCTCCGTCACCACAATATGGGGCAGGAGCGGTACTACCTTCGCACGTAGTCCCCCAACAACCCATTAATTCTCCATAATCATTAACATCAACTTTATTAAGCGACTCATTATTCGCTCCCGCAGATATATCAGGAGAATTGCATATTACTGGACTAGCATTAGGTGCACAACTAAGTGGACTACTAGAATTATAAGCAGTTCCCCAGCAACTCATAAGAATTCCAAAATCATAAATGTCCACCACGCCAGAGCAATTAAGATTAGCATTGGCATTATCAGGAGCAATTGTGCATACCCCACAATCGGCCTCGCAATTTGAGCAAGTCTCAGTAGGGCTATTACAATTTCCATCACCGCATTTTCCTGTTGTCGGTGGTAGTGGGGTTGAGCCGTCTCTTAATGGATGAGGATAAGTGTAAGAGGTGTATCCCGGCTTCTGGCTCAGATGATAATCTCTCCCTTCAATCAGAAAAGCTGGATCTTCAATATCAATTGTTCCAGGCTGGCCATTCACTGTTTCTCCCCAAATATATGCATCAGTTATTTGATCTGGACATGGATAATTATTTGGATCAGTTTCGCATTGATCATCATGGCTTTCAATTGCAAGAACTGTGGCGTCATCAATACTACCTGTATAGTGATTATTAAAAATTACTCCATCTCCTCCACGAATTCTCGATCCTACCCAGCGCCTAGTCACATCAATCTTATTTTCATAAATCTCATAACTTCTGCTCCCCACATAAACACCACTCTGGTTATAGTACTTAGGTCCATGAGCGTCAATTGCTGAAGCAGAAACAGTCTCATCATTTATCGTATTATACCTAAACACATATTTAGATCCCCAGTTAGAAGCAATATGATGACGCTCCCCTAGCTCAAACAAATTATCTTCAACAAATACTGCATTCTCATCTCCTAGTACTAGTGATGCATTCCAGCTTGCTTGTCCATCACCGTAAATCACTACTCCATAAAATGGAATTTTACTAAATGTATTTTCATAAATTACTCCTCGAGCATCTCCGTAAATTAGTATCCCGTTATATACACTCTCAAATCGATTATTATGAATTTTAAAATCTATACAACTATCATTTAGCCTAATAGCAGCGCCGCTAGTGCTCCCTGCCGAATCAATAAATGAGATGCCAGATATTTCTGTCAGTGGTTCCTTTTCAGTGCAGTCAACAGTAATCATATATTCACTATTTGCATTTTCTTTTCTAAGAATTACACCAGCCGGGTCACCCCGAAGGATTACTCCGCTGTCCATCCTAGCCGTTCCGTTAAAAGTCCAATCACCAGGAGGTACGCAAACCACCTGACCAGGATCAGCCGAGCTGAGTGCATCACTCAGGTCATCAGTTTCACCGCTTAATGCAGTAATATCACAACTAGTCTGAGCACTCACCGATACACTATATAAATAAGGACTCACCTGCCAGGCACTAAAAATAGCTGCAGTACAAATAACAGCAGCTAGTATTACACTAAGCCAATGATGATGAGCATGGTATGGTTGATTATGCCATTTAGAGTATAGCTTAAAACGACTATTCAACTTTTGATGAATAAAGTCCATTAAGTTATCTTATGTATATATACATTATACAACAAAAGATCTAATATGTCTCACAGTTGATAAATAGAAGAAAAAACAGTATTATAAATACAATACCTCCCTGTAGTTCAACGGATAGCCTGCTCGCGCTATAAAGCGAGTAAGCAAGAACTTCTAATTCTAGATGTAATATTTACCTCTAACCTAAGACTCCCTATAGTTCAATGGATAGAACAAGAGTTTCCTAAACTCTAGATCCTGGTTCAACTCCGGGTGGGAGAATTAGGTTAGGGGAAAATTCCTGCAGGTATACCACAAAAACGACAATTACGGTGAAGTTGGCAATATTACTGTAGACATCTTTATTTTTTTAAGCTAACATAAGGGAAAATAAAAAAATCAAATTTGGCAAGGTTATTGTTGACATCTTGTGGATAGAATATCAATACAGTGGATAAGGGCCTGTAGCTCAGTTGGCTAGAGCACTTGGTTCGCAATCAAGGGGTCAGGAGTTCGAATCTCCTCAGGTCCATATAAAGAATAAGGGGCCGTTGGCGTAGTTGGTAGCGCGCTTCCATGGCATGGAAGAGGTCACGAGTTCGACTCTCGTACGGTCCACCAAGAAATCCTGATCATAGATCAGGTTTTTTTTGTATAATACATGTTTTCAGAAAAAATATCTCCGATCTTTTTTCTCCTCGCTCGAAAATATACAAACAAATGAATTATTTATCTGTTTTGCTCGCTCACAGAAAAAATAACTTTTTTTGACGAAAACACGACTTTTAGCTAGCATTAGGTAAAACACGCAAAAAACAGGTGTTTTTCAGAAAAAATAACTTTTTTTAAGCAAAACAGGGTTTTCCACTAATCTTAGGGGATATCCCCAATTTATGCACGTTTTTCAGAAAAAGTCACTTTTTCTAGAATAAGCAATTCACCATTTTCTACACAATTTAGAGATATATTAGCTCTATCACTCCCCCATAAAGACTAAGTAAAGAGGGGAGTGCCTTAACACTTCCAAAAGCCCAATCTCCATTAAAATGTTCCATATGGAACATTTTTAGCCTATATGTCAAGGCTAATGTGGACATTTTGTGGATAGACTTAGAAACATGGGTATAAGTAATCAATAGTCAATAGAATATATAATAAAAAACCCCATACATAGTGCGTATGGGGTTGTTTTTTAATTCCATCTAAGCCCAAAACCAAATAGCGTTGAGATTCTGGAGTAATGAGCCTTATTTATAGGTCCACCTGCATTTATGCCTATCTTGGCAAATATCTTCCATTTGCCTGATTCATAGACCTTAGGTGTTTGCAGTATTGTCAGGAATTCACAATCCTTTTTCATCCTGAGCGAGAATCCTTTGCTAATCACAAACCCCTTGTAAAGCACATCAACTGAAACAACATCCTTTGCATAGTGATTAGCGATAATTGCAAAGTTATTGCTTATCTGGTATCCGACAAAGATGTTACTTGCGACAGTATTCTGGGCCATTATATGGCCTGATCCACCATAGAAAACTGATTTTTGAGCGACGCCTGGGGTTGAAAATATTGCAACTGCTAAGGTAATCATTACTAATCTTTTCATTTCTTTCTCCTAATCTTGGGTGATTTTCTATTAAATTGTTCCACGTGGAACATTGATTTGTGTTTTTACTAGGGAGTTTTAAAAGAACAATTACACATTTGACAATATTTGACTTTTGTTGTTATTTATGATACTATATATGTAGTGAGTGGCCAATGGCACCATGTGGTGACAACCACCACCACACACTAGCTAAGTAAGAATTAATACTAAAGTTAGGTAAAAACACATAGACTCGTCGTCTCAAAAAAAAGAAACAAAAACAAAAGTAATTCAAAAAAATGTATCTAGGAATTCTCCAAGATCTAGGCCTAACACCAAATGAGGCCAAAATTTATCAAACTCTTATTGAAGAAGGGGAGTCTTCTGCTGGCGAAATAGCTACAAAGGGCAAAATTCACCGAAGAAATGTCTATGATACCCTAGATCGTCTGATCGAAAAGGGTCTAATATTTCAAATCCTTGAAAAAGGGGAGAATATTTACAAAGCGGTTGATCCAGCCAAGCTTCTTGAAATTCTCAAAGAAAAAGAAAACAAGCTTCAAGCTATAATGCCAGGTCTTCAAAAAAGTTTTGAAGCAAAACCAAGCTATCAACAGGCTTTTATCTACCGTGGTGTAGAAGGTTTTAAAAATTATCTTAGAGATATATTGCGTCTTAAAAAGGACGTATTTTTTATTGGCGCAAAAGGTCTTTGGTTTGATCCCAAACTAAAGACTTTTATAAAAAGTTTTCTCCTAGAAGCAAAAAGACTTGATATTAAATATCATCATATTTTTGATGCTGAAGTAATCGAACAGATCCCAGAAGTAATAAAGGACCTAGGTATGGATTACAAAGTATTACCAAAGGATTATTCAACAAAAACCTGTATTGATATATTTGGAGATAGGGTTGTAACTTTTACTGGACTCGGCCCTGGAGAAATTGATGAAGATGTCACCCTCTACGTAATGGTTGATGACACAATGGCTGAGGGATACAGAACTTGGTTCAAATACATGTGGGACACTCTGCCAAGTCCAAAAGGGGAGAGTGGTAAGGAAAATATTAATCAAAAAATAATTAAAAAAATTGATAACTCAAATCAATTAACTTAGGCCTATGATTAAAATAGCTCTCACAACTCTAATAACTATTCTAACTCCTGTCACTGGATATGAGACGTCTTTGTACAATCCTCCAGTAGGGCTTCTTAATCAATATCTAAATCCAAGTCGAGAACTCTACACTGATTTCGTTAAAAGCAACTTCATCTATGACCTTGTTGCTTTAGGTGAGTCAAGAATTCTTCATGAAAATTCAATGTACAATTCAAAGAGCAGTAATGATCGAAACTATTTTACTCCGTCCCCTTACAAAAAACCTGGGACTCCTCAAGTTGCCGGCGTAAGCGATCACAAAGAAATTCAATCTGAACCTGTTAGTGAATACGCAGAGCCAGCTAGAGCTGTTATAGAAGAAACTAATATATACTATGAGGTGGCTGCAAATGATCTTGAATCAAGGCTTAGTGATCTTGAAAGTAAATTAGTTGATCAAGAATTCCTAGCTTCTCTAAAAGGAGAAAAAGGCGATACCGGTCTAGCAGGACCTGCCGGAGCAAAAGGGGACACAGGTGAGCGCGGAGCTCAGGGTTATTCAGGTAGCTCAGGTGGTATAAGTCTTCCTGTTATGGCACCAAGTTCAACCGCAAAAGATGGAGCAGGAACGGCATTTCAGGCAAGGTACATGAGTGCTGGAGATTTTGCAGTTTCTGACACTGCAACAATAGAAAATCTAACTGTCACAAATATTACAATTGGTGGGACTGAAAGAACCACCTGGCCCGCTAGTAGCTCAAGCAGTGGTAGCGGAGCCTGGGAAAGTTATTCAAGTTTTTCAAATACAATTACTCCAACAACTACTAATGCCAATATATATGTGGCAGGTAGTGCTACCACTACAGGATCATTCTATGTTGGTGCTGATGATTTGGTAGTTCTTGATGGAGGAAATGTGGGGATTGGGACAACTACGCCTGCATATCAGCTTTCTGTTGCAGGTCAAAGCGTATTTACTCCTGCTACCGGCACAAGTCCAGTGATTATTATTAATGACGCAACCGGCGGTGCAGCAATTGAGCTAAGAACTGGATATGATAGTAGTGATAGTATTTATATTGGGCAAAATTCAGGATCAAGTGTCCAAAGTGAAGCAGTAAAAAACACAGCTCTAGGTAGTGATGCGATGCAAAGTAATACTACTGGATCATACAATACAGCAATAGGGCAAGGTACTCTTACTGATAATACAACAGGAGATGCTAATGTCGCGGTAGGTCAACAGTCACTATCAGCTAATACTACCGGCCAATTAAATACAGCTGTTGGCGTAAGCGCATTAAGGGTTAATACAGAAGGAGAATCCAATACTGTTGTTGGCTATAATTCTTTGCGTGCTAATACTGAGGGTGATTACAATTTAGCTGCTGGAACATATGCCCTACGTTTTAATACAACAGGCTCTTATAATACAGCTTTAGGTCCATATTATACTTTAGGCAGAAACACTACAGGTGATTATAATACTGCTTTAGGTTATTATGCATTAAATTTCAATGGAACTGGTAATAATAATACTGTTTTAGGATCTGAGGCGGGCTATGGTGTATCAGGATTATCAGATGTGTCAAATAATATAATACTTGGTTATAAATCTGGCCATACAATCCTTACTGGGGCAGACAATAATATTCTCCTTGGTTACCAAGCAGCAGATTCCCTAACAACTGGATCAAATAATATAGTCATTGGTTATGATGTAGAAGCACCAAGTAATAGTGCATCAAATCAATTAAACATTGGTAACTTAATCTTTGCTACAGGAGTAGATGGAACAGGGACAACATTAAGTTCAGGCAACGTCGGTATTGGGACAGCAAGCCCAACCGCTCTGCTTAGTGTCAACTCATCTGGTTCAAATGCAAGCATAAACAATCCAACAAGCGGTCAAGGTGTTATTTTATCAGCCGCAGGAGGATCTACCACTGGTCAGCTTAGAATTATTGCTAATGACAGTGCTTGGGCAGATAATGCCAGTACTGCTTACTTTCAAATCAGAACATTGGCCAACAACAACGCTACTTTTATGGGTGGTACTTATGGAGCTGACGCCCCACTAGATAGATTGCAATTCAATTCAGAATACACAACTATTACCAACAATGCCTATACCGACACACCAGTAGCCACCGCTATATTTGAAGTTGTAAATGATACTGCAGCTAGAAATGTTATGCAGTTAGTTGGCGCTGGATCTCAAACCGGTGATTTTATGCAAATAACAAGTAATGGCGGAGCTGCAGGAAATATTATGACTGTTGATTCAAGCGGAAATGTGGGGATTGGGACGACTGATCCATCAAGAAAATTACATATTCATGAGGCTTCTGGAAATGCCTATTTACAATTAACACAAGCGTCAACTGGCACAGGAGTAAATGATGGGTTCCAAATATCAATGGGAGCAAGCCAGGTAAATTTTATTAATAGAGAATCAGGTAATATAGTTTTTGAAACAAATGGTAATGAGTTAGTAAGGTTTAAAAGCACCGGCAACGTCGGCATCGGGACAACTACTCCTTGGGCGCTTCTCGCCGTCAATGCCCCAGCCGGACAAAATTCATTTGTTATAGGTTCCTCAACCGCCACTTCGCTCATAGTAAACGAAAACGGAAATGTAGGTATAAACACATTAAGCCCAACATCCATATTCTATGTCACTCCAAATAGTGCTCAACCTACAGGCTATGTAAAGATTGGCACATCAGGAGCAAATTTAGGAGCATACATGGATATTGTTCATGGGCCATCAGAAAGCGCATACATTTTTGAAGTAGGAAAATCATCAAGCGGTCAAACTGCATCATTTGCCGCAACTGATATAATTCTCAGGCAACCAACTGATATTGATGTATCAACATCAAATGTAGCTCTAACGATAGACCAAGGTAGCTCAGGTCCAATCTTGAGAGTTATTGGTCCGAGTAGTTCTGACAAAATGTGGATAGCAAATGATGGCAACGTCGGCATCGGGACGACTGCACCAGGTCATAAACTTACAGTAGTAGGTGACGGAGATTCAAATTCAGGTATTTTTGCAATTGATGTTACAGGTTCTGGATTATTTAAATGGGCATCCGCATCAATTGCTCCTAGTCTATCAGCAGGAAATAATATAATACATATAATAGGCCAAGCAGAAAGTACAAAAAATTCAGGTTACATTGGCTTTAACTATCAAAGTGCTGGTAGCGATAATAACTATTTGACATTTGGTCTATTTGGCGCGGACAATCTATTAAATTTAAATGGAGCAGGCAACCTCGGTATTGGAACAACAAATCCAGGAATGCCCCTCGAAGTATATTCAACTGGAGTAGTTTTTCGATTAAGTGACGACGCAACTGACTATGTCGACATCCAAGTGGCCACAGATGGTGACTTCCTTATAATCCCAAATTCAGCAACTCAAGGATCAAACCAAGTTCAATATGATGGAGATTCCAATTGGGACTTCTCATCAGATGAAAGAATTAAAAAAGACATAGAAGACGCTGAACCATTTTTAGATAAAGTAATGGATCTAAAAGTTCGTAGATTCAACTATATCCAAGGGGATATAAGAGATTACAAAGAAATTGGGCTAATAGCTCAAGAAGTTCAGCCACTATTCCCAGAAATAGTGGGATCATCCACTCACCCACTCATAGAGGGCGAAGCTCTAACTTTGGGCTACACCACATTTGGTGTAATATCTCTAAAAGCAGTTCAAGAACTAAAAAATGAAAAAGATGTAGAAATAGCAGCTCTTACAGAAAAAATGGATGATTGGCTCTATGAAATGAACCTAGGAATGGGCTTAAATCCAGAAAGTACATCAATAATAAATAACAACGATCAAGAAATAGAGGTAATTGATGCACCTATAGAAGATATTGAGCTAAAAGTAACAGATAATATCATATATGAAGGTGAAATTCAGGTTGAAAAGGAGATATCATTCAACTCTGACACAGCTGGTGGAGCTATAATTAAAGCATATGATGACCATGTTGACGTAGTTTTTGCAGATGAATACAAAAATACTCCAATAATAGTCATATCCTTACTAGCTGAAGTAAATCTAGATAGATACTACATAGACAACATCTCAACAAAAGGCTTTACTATTAATCTAAGTCCAGTCCATGGAAACATTGATATAGGCTTTAATTGGCTAGCCTTAGCCGTTAAGGATCCTGTAATATATGTCTCAAACGGTACAATTGAGCCCTATGAGCTTGAAGTAGTTGACTATGGTGCATACTATGATTATCGTGCAAACATAACTGCAGAAAACTCTGTATCAGAAAGTAGTCAGTCCGCTAATACTAGCCAAAATAGTCAAAAGAGTGAAGTTGAAGAGGTTGAAAACACTACTCCCGAAGAAGAATCAGGTGACACCGTGGAAGTATTAGGCGATAGCACTGCTACAGATGAAGAGGAAAGTGCTGAAGATGATTCATCAGAAGAAACAACAGACAATCAAGACGAAGAAAATACGACAGAAAGTGACAGTATTGAGCCTATAGTTGAAGAAATTGAGCCTCAAGACGAGCCAATCGAGGAAAATATAGAAGAAAATGATAGTACAGAGGCCGCCGAAGAAGAAACTAAAGAAAATACAGACCAAAATGAAGAAACAGCTGATTTAATTGAAGAAACAGATGAAACAGAACCAATAGAAGAAGTAGTTGAGCAAGAAGAAGAAATAGAGGAGCAAGACATTGAACCAGCAGAAGAAGAAGAAATAGAAGAAACTACTGAGTAATCAAAAAAAAGACTAAAACCACAATAAAATGCCCCAATAATGGGGCATATTTAAATAAATCACAAAATCATTCTATTTTTTCTCATGTATATACCCATTACCTATCTTCCATACACCTTTTTCCCTAAACGCAGGAATATTCTGACGTTTTGCAGCATTGAGTAGTGCAGGGGCTTTTAAGTCACTCATTCTAGCAAATTCGACCAATTCAATAACTTTCTCACCCTTAAGATAAGTAATTCTCTTATGCATTGATTCAATTAGTGCTAAAGATAATATTTTTTCCATAGTTTTACTGTTCTTTTTATCCCTATATTCACCAAATGACTTATAATACTTATCCTTCCCCTTGTTCAATACAATAATACTAGGATAGCCCAGCAAAATTAATTGGAAATTAATTAAAACTCGACCAATGCGCCCATTGCCATCGCAAAAAGGATGGATATTTTCAAAATCAAGGTGGAATTTAGCAATCTTATCTAAAAAATAAGGGGTATCATTACTTAAATACTCAGAAAGCACTGAGCTCATCATAAGTTCAATTTGTTCAGGGGCAGGAGCTATATAGCTGCCAACACGCACATATTCGCCTTTTAACCGAAATCGTCCAGCAATGCCATCATCAATGTCAGACAGTAGCATAGTATGGAGCAGCAATAGGAAGTCAACAGATAGTTTATGTCTACCTGACTCTGCACTTATAAAATTAGAAACCTTAGCAAGATTTTTAGCTTCATATACCTCACGCAAGCTAACATCACGAGCAAGTTCCTGCTCAAGTAAAAGCCTCTCAGTCTCAGCCAAAGTTAAAGTCGAATTTTCAATAGCATTAGAGTTATATACATTCTCAGGAATTTCAGCTTCATCAACAAGCACCAAAAGACGATCTTTATCTTTTCGGAGTAGATCATATTCCCTCTTCAAATCTTCAATTTTTTTCTTTATAGGTTTAGTAATAGCCATATAGACATCATATACCATTCACTACTTTTTGTCAAATATTAGTGAATAGACCACGAATATCAGAAATATTCACTAATCTTTAAATATAAGAAATACTAGAATAAAAACCAATAATATACACAAACATATCTAATATTAGCCATAAATAAGCTATCCGATACATCAAATATCGCCAATTTTGAGGAATCAGAGCCTTGTGGGGTGAGTAAGGGGGATAATCAAGAGTTAAACGCTGATAAACTTTCAATCAATTAAACAAAATAATGAGTAGAAAAAAGCATTGAGCAAGCTTTGTTAAACTCTAAGAAAATAAAATTATGTCAAACAAAAAAAATATTAGCCAGAGAAAAAAAGTGACTCAGGTCACACAAATAAGATATCAAAAAAGAAAAAAACAATATCGACTAAATATTTCGAAAAATCCAGAAATTGCGTCAAATTTTCAAATATCGGCAACTTGTCAAGGCTATCCTTGCCATCTTTAGACAAATATCGGATAAATCATTGACAAAAGCCAAAAAGTGCGCTATAATTACTATAGATAAAGAGTATCGGATACAAAAATCGTATCAGATACCAGAGAAATCATCAACAAAGGTATATTTTGAAATTAGGCCAGCTATCATTACCCGATAACTGTCAAAATATAAAAAAACGACCCCCGGACAGGGTCTTCGTAAGAAGAATAAAAGCATCAAGTAATCGCTTTTAAATAAAGGTCGTTTTTTTATATCTAACTCTAGTATAGCATAATTACGGCCAAATTTCAAGTTTTTCGCAAAAAACAAAAAACAAAAACAAAAAAGCAATGGCCGTATATAATGATAATAAAATTAAATTATCCAATGATGGTAATCTAGAAAGCAGCATTCCAGCCGGCTTTTTTTTGTTGAGTAAAGCAGCTCAAATGTGCTCATACTCACAGGAATATCTATCGCTTCTGGCCAGAAGAGGTGAGCTAAAAGCTCAAAAAATTGACCGAAAATGGCATACAACTCAAAAATGGCTTGAAGAATATGTTGCCAGACACTCAAACACAAATAAAGGCCATTTTAAAGGAGAAATGCTCGAAGATAGCCATCAAATTAACGAAATTAGGCAAAACTTCTTTAATCAGCAGCTCAGCAAAAGTCTACAGCAAAGCGTAAGTAAATTAAAAAAATGGGTAGTAGCTACTCACAAAAATGCAAAAAGAAGTATTTTAAGCTTAAAACATACCAAAATAGTATCCCATGACCAAACAGATATAAATCAGCAAATATTCAGTAATATTGAAAAAATATCAAGTACGAAAAAAAATGAGCGGTCAAAACACCCAGCTTTACCAGCAGAGCATGAATATTATCCACTCAGGGAGAATGCAAATCGAGCTATTCTGGACCAAATTAATGAGATAATTGAAAGGTTGATTAAAAAAGTCACCCTAATAAGCTACCTTGAATGGATAATCGGTAGTAGCAGGCAGGGAGTAGCACACCTAGGCTTTAAAATTAAACTAGCCATCAAATCGCTTGCTCAAATGCCTGCCTATAGTCTTAAGTATCGACAAGTGCTTCCCTGGCAGCATCACGCCAAAGTAGCCACGGTCAGTCTTGCCACACTACTACTTCTAGCCACCATTTGCCTAGCGCAAACAAAACCAATAAAAATATCTTCATTATATGATGCAAGCTCTGACCAAGTAATTAGTCTGGTGGACGGTGGTAAAGTTGCCGGAGCCGAGAGTATTAGTTGGTCTAAAAGAGTTGTCGCAGGCACTCTTGGGACAGCTCAAAAAATTAGTAGTCTTCACAGAACTGCCTCAAATCTCTTGGCGGTGAAGACAAAGGTTAATGACATGGCGGTAGTACCAGGCAAACAGGCAGTTAAAAAAATTACTGAGTTCTCTTCCTCTCTCAAGATGGATATCTTTGTCAACCGTAAAACATGGATAAAACCAAAGCGCGCCAGATTTATTACTCAAAAATTCGTCAGCTTACAGCCCTGGCCAATTGATCAAGTTTTAAATAATGATCAAAAAATTAAGGCAGTATTTAATCAGACAAAAGAAAGATTAGATGATACCAAATTCGCAGTTGGTTTCTTATACCAATCACTAGCCAAAGCAATAACTGAACAAAACTATAGAATCGTCAGCCTAATGAGTATTATTAGAAATCCAACTGAAGTAAAGCAGAAAGCAGCAGATGGCGCCAGCTCTAGCCATCTCGTTATTGATAGCATGGAAGATAGATTAGGTGATGGTTATTTAAAATTATTAAGTTTTCTAAATATTTCTCCCAAATTCAGCGGCTATACTACTGATAAAATAATTATTGGTAGAATTCAATATGATGGTAGTATTGTTTATGTTGGCGATAAGCAGGTCATTGTCAAAGGTACTCCAGGACCAGCCGGTCCTGCAGGAGAAAAAGGCGAAAAAGGAGATTCAGGTAAAAAAGGCGAGTCAGGTCTCGCTGGCGAGCAAGGCTCTGCCGGACAAACAGGCAGTGTCACTAATATCTACAATGTCGGCGCACCGGGCGCGACAGCCAAAGACGGAGCAGGTAGTGCTTTTTCAGCCAAATATGGTGCTTTTGACAGCTTATCAGTGACTGACTTAGCAACCATTGAAGATCTAATTGTTACTGACTCAGCCACCTTCCAAAGTGCAGTCACCATGCAGGCAGGTCTTTCTGTTACTGGTGGGCTATCCGCCGCTAATCTTTCTACTGCAGGCTATTTATCAGTCGGCTCTGGTACGCCTGATTGGGCGCTTGTTAGCGGCCGTGGATATTTTAGCTCCGACCTGGAAGTTGACGGAGCACTTCGCATAGATACTGCTACTACTAGCGTGCCGGCTTTGCTAGTTTCAGGTACTCCTGTTTCAAGTAGCGCTTTGGCACTTGTTAATATAGGACCAAACAATATCTCTGGTGGTTCAGCCAGTGGTACATTTTTGGCCGCTAATCCGATAGCTTTTTCAGGCGACTTTCTAAATTTCCAAGTCGGGGATTCAAGCATTTTCAAAGTTGATAATGCCGGCAATTTAACCATGGCCGGCTCAACCACTCAGCAAGGCGGATTAATAATTGAAGCAACTTCAACTCCCCAGTTTATTGTGCGCTATGATACTGATCATGCATGGCGATCAAGCGCTGACAATCAAGGGACTTTAACTTGGGATTTAACTTCAGCCACCAATACGCCAGTTTTTGCTTTTGTGGATCCAATTACTTTAGCTACCACCACGACCATTGATCTATTTAGTATCACCGCTAGCACCACCGAGCATTTTCTTGACCTGACTGGATCATCAACTGATGTCATGATCGCCGTCAATCAAAAAAGCAATGGCGATTTATTTAAACTGCAAACAAACGATGTGACTAAATTTTTAGTAACTAATGCCGGCAATGTCGGTATTGGTGTGATTACACCAATGGCCATGCTGCACGCCTCATCAACCTCGGGAGCAGTACCAGCTTTGATCTTACAAGGCACAGTCTCACAAAGTGCTAATTTATTAGAGAATAGAAATAACAGTTCAACTTTTCTGTCTGGCTTTACAGGGAGCGGTGGATTATTGATGAATATTGCTTCATCAACTGCAGTAGTTATTCAAGATGGATTAGGCATAAATGAATTTGTAATTGATACAAGCTCTGACACAGCCACCACTACGATTTCAGATTCATTTATTGTCAACACCAACCAACTTTATGTAGATTCTATTACCGGGAATGTGGGGATTGGTAATACGAGTGCAACCTCAACCCTATCCGTCATTGGCTCCGCGTACTTCCAAGGCAATGCAACAACCACAGGCTATTTAACAGTTGGCCTAGCCTCCCCAACATATTTAGATTTTTCTGCTGGTGATCTATTAGTCAGTAACAACCTAGAAGTCCAAGGCAATGCGACTACTACAGGTTCCAGCTACATTGGTGGAGATTTAGAAGTAGCTGGAATATTTAATCAATCAGGAGCATCAAATCTAGCCACCACCACAGTCGCTGGCAACTTCTGGGCCACAGACGCTAATCAAGAAAAATCAACTTTCTTTGTTAATAATTTGACTGGGAATGTGGGGATTGGGACAACTAATCCAACTGCCATGCTAAGTGTCAATTCATCTGGCTCGAATGCTTCTATAAGTAATCCTACTCCAAATCAAGGTCTCATCTTATCAGCCTCGGGCAACGACGGAGCTGCTACCGGTCAGTTAAGGATTGTTGCTAATAATCAAGCTTGGGCAGATAATGCTACTACTGCTTACTTCCAAATTAGAACACTAACCAATAACAATGCTACTTTTATGGGTGGCACATACGGAGCAGATGCTCCACTTGATAGATTGCAATTTAATTCAGAATATACAACCATTACCAATAATGCCTATACCGACACTCCTATTGCTACAGCATTATTTGAAGTTGTTAATGATACTGCAGCGAGAAATATTATGCAGTTAGTTGGCGCTGGATCTCAGTCAGGGGATTATATGCAAATAACAAGTAACGGCGGCAGTGCTGGAAATATTTTAACTGTTAATTCTTTTGGTAATGTGGGCATTGGCACAACCAATCCCCAATACAAACTTGAAGTAAATGGCAATGCATATTTTTCTGGCAATGCCACCACTTCCGGCTATATGGTCATTGGCACAACTCAACCAACAATGAATATGTCAGCCGGAGATTTACTGATTGGTAACAATGCCACGACCACTCAAAGCCATTACATTGGTGGAGACTTCCAAATTGCTGGCATCTCAATCTTTACTGGTTTAAACACTTTTAATACGGGCTTTATCAGTAACGCCAGTTCAACTCAAATTGGCAATTGGCGAGTAGATGGCAATGCGACTACTACGGGCACACAGATTGTCAGCGGTTCATTGGGCATTGCCACTACCACTCTACCCTATGCCTTAAATGTCACTGGCGCTGGCTATGTCACAGGCGACTGGCGCGTCGGTGGCACCTCATATTTCACCGGCGGAGCTTCATTTAATTCCGTCACCTCAACTGACTCACTCTACCTCGGCGGCTTTCAGCAATTCACAGAAACAGGTGATAACTTTATCTATTTCGACAATGCTCAAACCAACTATTTGGCCTGGGATGATGATCCGGGAGAATTTGATTTAGCCGGTAATTTGAATATATCAGGTAGTGCTACTACTACCGGAGCCTTCTATGCGGGGACTGACAACTTAGTCGTGCTTGAAGGCGGCAATGTAGGTATTGGGACGACTGATCCAAGCTACACTCTAGAAGTAGCAGGTAATACATATATTTCCGGCAATGCCACTACTACCGGCTCGTTCTATGTTACCGGCACTGCTTCAACAACTCAGCTCTTTGTTTCAGGCACCGGTCATATTGGTGGCAATGCCACTTTAGATGGTTCATTAACTTTACTCGGATCAGCTGATTTTAACTCAACTTTTGATGTATCAGGAGCAACTGATCTGGCTGCCACAAGCATCTTAACTAATATCCGCGGCACTCTATCCGTAGATGAAGCAGCTACCTTAGATTCTACTCTAACCGTAGTCAGCACTTCAGACTTTCAAGGCAATCTTGCAGATTCATTAGGTGATTTCACCATTGCAGATAATTTAGTCACCACTGGCAATGCCACCACTTCCGGCTATATGGTCATTGGCACAACTCAACCAACAATGAATATGTCAGCCGGAGATTTACTGATTGGTAACAATGCCACGACCACTCAAAGCCATTACATTGGTGGAGA
>Ga0233437_1000203_pt1 | contig 144291 bp, 179 predicted proteins | sample SI_122_August201_FD_182714 | JGI IMG/M metagenome (GOLD analysis project Ga0233437, IMG submission 182714) | Seawater microbial communities from Saanich Inlet, British Columbia, Canada - SI_122_August2016_200_MG | ecosystem: Environmental > Aquatic > Marine > Inlet | place: Canada: British... | reverse complement strand
TCGATTAAGAAAGCTATCAAGATTACCGAAGCAGGTATGCGTGCAGCTAAGCGAAATATCCGCGTTGGCATCAGCGAACGACAACTAGCTTCTAAAATCGAGCAAGCTATGCGCACAGCTGGAACCGACTGGTATGCTTTCCCAACAATCGTAGTCGCCCACAACTACAAAAACATACATGCTACTCCAACAGATTACAAAATTAGAAAAACCGATACAGTTATTGTAGACATAGGTGCCAAAGTAGAAGGTCACTGCGCAGACATGACTCGCACATTCTGTCTTTCTCCAACAGAAAAAACAAAAAAACTTTACAACTTAGTAAAAAGTTCACAAGAATTATCAGCTTCTCAGTTAAAACCACGTGCTAAAGCTCGTCTTGTCGACAAAGTCGCCAGATTATTTCTAAAAAAACATAAACTAAAAATCCCACACAGTTTAGGGCACGGTGTAGGTAAGAAAGTACACGAGCGACCATCGTTGAAACCGCGTTCCCGCGACAAGCTAAAGCTAGGAGACGTCGTAACAATAGAACCAGGAATTTATCTACAAAACGTGGGAATCCGCATAGAAGATATGTATTTGATTACAAAACGCGGAGCAAAGAAACTAACTAAATTTCCAAATTCTATTTAATAGTATCAACAACAGCTCCACTAAGAGACGCAGGTAAAGATACTATAATACCACGTTTTAAAAATAAAATAAACCCATTATCAATACCCTTTCCTATCAATGAAAGTAATAAACCAACCACCAACATAGAAAACAAATATGTAACAAAAACTCTTTTAATAAATTCACCAGAATGTTCTTTCAAAGTTCCTCTATAATAATTATAATATATGAAGACACCAATAAATAAAATAGACATTAAAAATAATAATAAAATATTTAACATAGGAAGAGTTTCTCCAAGCTTCCAAGTTTCTTCTGTGTATGCAACAGGAACAGCTAAAATCATCGCACCAATTATAATTTGCATAATATCTCTAGGATAAACTTCTACCATTACAGGAGAAAGAAACTTATGAATAATATCCCCCTTTTCATCTGTAACAGTTGTTATTTGTTTTAACCGACCATCTACTCGGAAAACATCTTTCTTAGTTCGTAGTTTAGTCATAATAATCATTGGTAATAGGGTCTTATATTCTTTCCCTTAACCCATCTAACATTTCCGGCAAGGTCAGTGGGTTAGAAACATTCTTAACAGTTTCATAAGTTTTTTCATCAACACAACTGACAAGTTTGACCCCAACTTTGTCACATGCCTTTACCAAAGCTTTGTAACTTTCAGAGCTTGGCTTAAAATAACAATAATATTTTTTATACTTATGAGAACGCAAAAAGTTTTCAACACGTTTTTGAGTTACTTCAATATATTTTTTCTTCACAGATTTTGTTTCTTCCCACTCAGGCCAATCATAACTATTGAAAGGATAATTATTACAAAGTTCAATAGGAACAACACCAGGAGAGGAAAGTACAACTAAATGTAAATCTTTTCTTTTAATTACCGAAGCAATTGCTTTGTGCAATTTACTTGACCAGTACGGTTTGCGATACGCACAAGGAATAAACAAAACATCTTTTTTATCTTCAGGAACTTTATGGAATTTACAAATAAAATCTTGCCATACTTCAAAGTACGGATGTAAAAGTTGTTTCAAACCAGCGCCCTTAATTTTTATTTGTTTATCTCGAGGCCAACGAGGAGAAAAAACAAAATTATCAAAAAACACCTCTGCCTTAAGACCTTTAACAACTTTGTCAAAATCATCTCTTCCCAGAGGAGCCCACTTACCTTTCATCCACATATCAAAGAGAAGAGAACGGGAGTGTGGATACAAATTACAAATCGCAACAGTGTCAGAGTGTTTATTAGCGAAAGTCACAGAATCTTTCAAACCCTTACGGATATTTTTAACATAAGGTGGATTTGCAATCAAATAAGTCCGCAAGTAAAAACCATTTTCATGAAGAACCCCAGCCGCTTTAACATAATTTTTCTTGTTAGTTACTGATTTGCCCAATTTACGAAGAACAGCATCATCAGCTACCTCAAGCCCAATCGCAACATGCACCTTAACCTTCTGGCTTTTCATATCACGAATATTTTCCTCAGTAACAAATTGAGGCAAACTTTCAACAACAATGTTTTTTATTCCAAGTAGCTCTGCTTTCCGTACAACATAACTGCGAAAAGCCTTGGGTATTTGCTTCTCATCAAAAAAACTACCAGAATTGAAAATCTTCAACCAAGTTGGCCTTGCTCGTTTAAGTCTAGAATCTAAAAACTCCTTTAATTCTCGTAAACTTTTCTCCCTTCGCTCTGCACATCCCCATCCACAAAAGAGACATTTCCCCCAAGCACATTTACCTGAGTTAATAACTAAAATTAATTCTTCCATACAATATCTTTATATCCAATGCCCTTTTAATCTTTTATATGAACATAAAGCGAGCACTAATAACAATAATCGTTGCATACGCTATTGTTTTCTTGATAGGTTCAATATTCATAGGACTTAGTTTACAAAGCATCATGCCTTACGCGATGGTCTTACTGAACGCGATCGTGGTCTATGTAGCAGCACTAAACCTATATTTCCAGCCAGTAGAGCCATTAAATTCTCTAAAAGAAGGAGCTAAACTAGGTTTACTATGGGTAATAATTTCATTTATCCTAGACGCAGGAATATTAGTTTATGGATTTAATGCTGGCGACTGGGCACTAATGACAAGCTGGAACATGATAGTAGGCTATGCAGAAACATTACTAATACCAATACTAATTGGTTTCATGCAGCGAAATTAAAAACAAGTTAACTAACCACGTCTCTTAGCCTTAGTTATCAATTTATTAACCTATTTTCCCAACTTACCTCATGTTTGAAATCATAGATAGAGACGCTTCCGCAAGGTTAGGCGAATGGACAGTAGGAAAACATAAAATCAAAACACCTACTATCGCTATAGTTGTTAATCCAAATCGGCAAGTAATCCCACCAGAAGTTATGAAGAAGATGGGCGTCGAGCTGATAATTACAAATTCTTACATTATTAATAAAAAACCAGAAACAAGAAAAATGTTTTCCAAACGCGGTCTCCACGCTTCTCTAAATTGGGATGGTCCAATATACACAGACTCAGGAACATTTCAAATGTTTTCCCAATCTCTAAAAGACTTACCAAACAAAAAAATAATCCAGTTCCAGAAAAAAATAAAATCAGATATAATTACCCCTGTTGATGTGTTCACACTTCCTAAAGATGACTTAAAGATAGCTAAGAAAAAATTAACTGAAACTATCAAGAGAATAAAGGAAGCAAAATCACTTGTTCGTAATTTTAATGCACCAATACAAGGTGGTCGACACTTAGCTTTGAGAAAGCAGGCTTGTCAGAAGTTAGCCAAAGTCGACCCATTAATTTATTCTATTGGTGGAATAGTTCCGTACATGGAACAATATCGCTTTACTAAACTAGGAGAAATAATTTTAACTTGCAAGGGGAACCTCCCACCAAACTATCCAGTACATGCTTTCGGAGCAGGACACCCAATGGTATTTGCTTTCTTAACAGCACTAGGTTGCGATGTCTTTGACTCAGCAATGTATTCTTTAGCTGCTCAGCGAGGTGCTTACTTAACAGTTCGCGGAACACTAGAAGCTGCTTCTTTACGAGAATTCCCATGCACATGTCCAGCATGTTCATGTACAACAGTCAAAGAATTCAAGAGCATGTCATTGTATCAAAAAGAAAAATTCTTAACTTTACATAATCTTTACGTAACAGTTGGAGAAATAAGAACAGTTCGCCAAGCAATACGAAACGACAGGTTATGGGAACTTGTTCAACAACGAGCTCGTGCACATCCAAAACTTTTAGAAGCACTTCACGCAATTTTAAAGAACCATGGACATGAACTTGCTAAAAACGAAAAACTTTCCAAATCAGCAGCTTTCTTTTACTCAGGAGTTGAGAGCAGTTTTAGACCTGAAGTTTTCCAAGCTAAAGAGCGCGCAAAGTTTTGTAGCGGTAAAAAAACAAAACATCTTTTCTGGGACAAAGTACCTGTCGGTCTTCGTGACACTTACCCATTTTTACAATCTATAGTTCCTGGAGGAGTAAAATATCCACAAATTAAACCAGCTATACAATTACGTACAATAATTGATTATCAGTTTGGAAAAGGAGCAAGCAAAAAATTCACTTCCCTACAACTAGAAGTTTCTAAAAAAACTCATAGAATCCGGCGCGTTCGAAAACAAGGAAAGTTTTTAGGATCAATTCGCCCACAAGACGGTTTGTTTATTCCAAGTTTTGACGGAGCAAAACTTTTAGGAAAGTATATTAGAAAAGTCGATGTGCGTGACCGTGAAGTTGCAGGGTTCATAAAAATTGGAAAGTCTTTGTTCGCAAGATTTGCTTACCCAGAAAATAAAATAACACCAGGACAAGAAGTTTTAGTAACTTTACGTAAAAAACCTTTAGCTTTAGGTACAGCTTTACTAAGCACCGAAGAAATGAAAAGTTTTTCTCGAGGAATGGCAGTAAAGATTAGGAAGACTATTAGCTAAAATCAAAAATAAGACAATCATTTTTTTCTATATGTTGACATGTTTTCAAACCTTCTTTATCACTATTGCACCCAACATAACCAACTATTGTTTCTCTATTTTTATCCTCTAGAACATAAACAGATCCACATTTACCAAAACCTTGAAAATAAATACACTTTCTTTCACAAGGAATACCATGTTCCCCGTGTGGAAACCCAGACCTAACCCTACCCATTATCATATTCACATTCAGAAAACAAATACATTTAAGCTTAAATTAAAATCCCAAAAAATTAGCAATCTCATTGTAATACAATGCACCTGCTCCCATTATAGCAATAGCACCAGTACATATTGCAACACGATTAGCATATCCATCCATTTGTTCATTAAGAATAGCTTCAGCTTCTAGCGGATATACACGATTAATCATATCAAACATTTACTTTTTCCCCGCTTTAATTAATCCATTAAATAATGCATTAGGTTTCATTGGCCTAGAAGTAAATTCAGGATGTGATTGAGTTGCCACGAAAAACTTATGATTTGGTAATTCCAAATACTCCATTAAAACATTATTTTCTCCTTTACCTGAGAAAACCAAACCTTTCTCTTCTAACTGTGCAATAAATTTAGGATTTACTTCGTAACGATGACGATGTCTTTCAATAGCTTCATTGGAACCATAAAGTTTCTGAACAATTGATCCTTCTTTCAAAAAAGCTTTCCAAGCACCCAGTCTCATTGTAGCACCATAACCTTTTTTCTTAAGAATATCCTCCATACCATCCAGTATAGCTACCACCGGAAACTTTGTTTTCTCATTAAACTCAGTAGAGTTAGCTCCTTCCATTCCACACAGGTGGCGCGCGAAATCTATTACAGCAATTTGTAATCCTAAACAAAGTCCCAAGTAAGGAATATTATTTTCTCGACAAAACTGTGCAGTCAAAACCTTTCCCTCTATTCCAGATTTACCAAACCCACCAGGAACAACAACACAATCAACTTCTTTCAACTCATCAAGCTGGTCCACGTCTTTTTCATATTTTTTAGCATCTATCCAAATAATTTCTGGCTTAACTTTATTTTGCCAAGCAGCATGCTTAACAGCTTCTATAACAGAAATATACGAATCAACTAGGTTAAAATCTCCACTGTCAAAATATTTACCAACAATTCCAACACGAACAGTTTCTTTTAGCGAGCTCACCTGTTCAATAAACTTTTCCCAATCTTTTATTTCATCTGATTTACTTTTCAAATTAAAATGTTCTAAAATAGCATTATCCATTCCCTGTTTCTTGAAAACTAGCGGAATCTCATAAATATTTCCCACATCAGGATTAGAATAAACCTTACTCTTTTCAATTCCACATGTAAATCCAATTTTCATTTTTCTGTGGTCATCCATTTCTTTTTCTGCTCGGCCAATAACAATATCAGGTATAACACCAAGACCGCGCAACGCAATTATAGAGTGTTGCAAAGGTTTTGTCTTCATTTCTCCTAAGTGTTTCGGGATCGGCAAATATCCAATATGAACAAACATAACTTGATTGTTAAACCGAAGTTGCCGAGCCGCCTCTAAGAAAAGAATATTTTCATAATCTCCTACTTGCCCACCCACCTCAATTAGTATAAAATCTGTTTCTTTTTCGTCAGCTACCTCTTTAATCATCATATTAATTTCATCTATTACTTGTGGTATCGGCTGAACAGTTTTCCCAAGATACTCTCCCCGACGTTCCTTATTCAAAACTCGCCAATATACTTTACCGCTTGTAATGTTGTGATTTTTATGAAGAATAATATTCAAAAAACGCTCATAATTTCCTAAGTCTTGATCAATTTCCCCACCATCTTCAGTAACCCAGACCTCCCCATGCTCAGTAGGCCTCATAGTACCTGCATCCATATTCAAGTAAGGGTCAATTTTTATCGAAGTAACAGAATAACCATGGCCTTGGAGCAATTTGCCTATAGAAGATGCTGTAATTCCTTTACCAAGTCCAGACAGCACACCACCAGTAACAAAAATAAACTTTGTGTGCATACTCTAGTTACTAAACAAAGATATAAAAAGATAATTATGCTGGAGTGGGTGTTACTGGAAGATCTTCTAGAATATTCGCCATTTTTTCAATCTCAATATATAGTGGATCATTTTCTAAAACACGTTCCTTATTCCTTTTATGCATTTTCTCGATCTCAAATTCTATATATTCTTTATTACAACCGTCACAGCCCTTAGCATTATCAGCCATATACTGTAATTTTCGATCAACTTGACTTAGAAACTGTTTTCGCATACCAGTTAATCTAAGATATTCATCAGTATTGCTTGAGCTAAATTCCAATAACCCGTCACCTGTAATATTAGCAAATTCTCTGACAACTTTCTTTAATATCATCTCATCATAAAATTCAAACTCTCCAATTATTCTCTTTACTTGTCTTTCAAATCTATCCATATTTCCATGACCAATATCCACATCACCAATTCCAACATCGTCATATATTTCAACATCATTCAAATAATTTGCTCTAAATTCAGAAAACTCAGAATCAACATCGCTTATTCTACCAACTTTGTAAGAATCATCACGATAAACACATGTAGGAATATTCTCCATTTTCTCGACCATTTCCCTTAACTCTCTAAAAACAATTATAGTATTATCAAACCATCCACCTTTTCCTCTACGTTCATATTCTTTAGTAGAAGCATTACCAATATTACCTATACTATGTGTTTTTACAAATTCATCTGATCTAGCTCTACCAGATGCAAGTGTTCCAGAATATTGACTAAATCTAGTCATAGTGGATAGAGCTTCAAGAGAAAGATCATCAATATCATAATTTGCCTTATTAGGCATTATCTTGTAACCAAGAGTTTTCAAAAAACCAGGCCCATTTTTCATACAAATAATATGTACCCATGTGCCCTTATACTCTTCCCAAACACCTTAAGCAAAAACTTAACCATTCTACCAAATATTCACGTCATTAATAATTATTCTGACATATCCTCAAAATACGCTTAAATCTGTTTGTTTATTTAATGAATCCATGAGAAGATCAGAGCATGAAAAAGGAAATGTGCTTGGCGTTATAACAGGATTTATCAATGAAATTCCTTGGGGAATATATCCAAATGAAATTAAACATAGATTGATACAAGAATTAGATAATCCTAAAAACCCGTCAAGTGCTATTTACCAACACAGAGAAGGATTAACAAGATATTCAAATATGCTGGAATGGGAAACAATAAGAGATTCTTTACTACATGCATATCGTGGAAATAATACCTTCAATGGAAAAAGGTTTAATTCCTATGGATATAAGATATCAGGTACAATTCAATCAAAAGCAAACATATATTCCTCAGAAAATGGTAAGTATAGCCCTAAAAAAGCATTCGCAAGAATTTTCTTTGAAGCAGATATGATAGTTGACGAAGCAGTTGAAGCACGTATATTAACACAATTATCATCTTATTGTTTGATTAGAGCTGCTTATAGTGACCCAGAAGCTATCATTAAAACGATCAAAGAGGTGGATGCTATAACAAAAAAAGATATATTACCCCCAAGATTTAGAAGACTTCAAAGATTAAAATTACTCGATTCTACTAATCATATAACACAGTTGTCCAAAGATGCATATGCTTACATGATTGAACACCGAGAAGATCTAGCAGCGTGGGAAGAACGAATACCTTTTTACACAATAAGGCAAAAGCCAGTATCTACGTGAGACTTCCGCTCTTAGAGCCTAAATTCTACCAATATCAACCTATTTATACTTCCAATACCCCATATACGTGACAGGTGGTACATAATGAGACCTATTAGCCAAAGAACTCTAGCACGAATACAGAAAATCTTAGATCTGCTCCGAAACGTAGATCAACTCCATATTAGAGGAATAGCTAGGTTTATAGGGTGTCACCATGTTTCTGTCGCTAGGATTCTAGAGAGCTATCTTGATAATGTAATAGATATCCGTGAAATAGACCAATTTGGCATACGAGCCAAGCTTATTAGCCTCAAACCAGACAAGCGGGAGACTACTCTTGACGATGTACTTCATTATATTGAAGTCAAGAGAAGAATTCGATCCTAGAAGGCATTAAAACCGACTCAATCTGCTTCACGTGAACCTTCATTTCTAGCGTTTGCTTCATATTTCTGATAATTTTATTGGTTTAATGTTGATAGATTGGAAAATATGTGTTTTATTGCTCAGAGCCAATTTACCCAAGCCTGTATTTGTTTTGTCAGATACTGTGAGACCATCGAATTTGAATTTTTTACCGATTAAATTACCAACCTTCACGTTACCTTCACGTGAACTTCATATGAACATCTCATAATTCGGCTACTATACTTCAACATTACACATATATTCACGTGAACTTCACGTGACATTCACGTGAACATGACAGTTTTCACTCGACCTTCACGCCATGTTCACGAAACCTTCACGCGAAAAATGAAGTTCACGTTTCAAACGAAATTTTTTCTGAAAATCTTCACGCCACCTTCACGCGGACTTCACGTTCACCAAAATCATTAAACCCAAAAAACAAAATTTCCCATCTCTGCGCCCTAGAGAGCAAAAATCTTTAAATATGTGAAAATCCCATAAACTATAGAACATTCACGTGATCTTCACACAACAAAACAACTTCACGTGACCTTCACACGGTGTTCACATGACAGCATTTGAAAAATTTAAGTGGTCAAACAATCCGTTTATCCTACAGATCAATCCAAAACTCTTTACAGGTTACGAACAGCCAGTCAAGACAATATTAAACCACATTGAAAATCGCCATAAAATAGCTCTAATCACTGGTTCTACAGGCTCCGGTAAAACCACCCTATTGCGTTGGCTTGAGTCTGAAATTGAAGGTGTTTCTGCTCTATATATCAGCAAACCACCTAAAGACCCAGTAGAGTTTGTGAGAATATTTACTGATATTTACGGTCTATCACTTTTAGACCACTTTCTAAACAAACAACCAACACTTTACACACTCCCAAAATACATTAATGACAAATTAAAGAAACAACACCTACTTCTTTTGATAGACGAAGCACACGAAACAAACAAAGACACAATGGAATGGTTGCGAGTCCTAGTCGACCAGATAAACAATGTAACACTTATCCTAGCAGGGTTGCCTGTTCTAGAGTCAAAAATCAAAGAAAGCCTCCAGACACTCGATCAGAGAATAACTTCCCGAACAGTTTTAACAGCTTTGACAGAGCCAGAGACCTTAGATTTCATCCGTAAGAGAATATTATCAGTAGAGGGACATGGCTTCCATCCATTTAGCGAAGAAGCAGTCCATAAAATTTACCATAGAACAGGTGGCTTCCCAAGAGAAGTTCTGAAAATGTGCGATCGATTATTGACCCATGCTTTTGAAAATAACAAAGACGAGGTTAGCGCAGAAGATATTGAAGATCTGCGTGAACTCCCACAAGAAAATGTGAGAGATGACTCTGTAATATCATTCTCTCCGCGCCCTCCTAGCCCAGAACAGATCCAGTCGTTGCCTTTCCGTCAAAAACAAATCTTAGAGATATTATCAAGAGAAGATTGGCAATCTCCAGGAACAATAACAAATAGCCTTGACCTAGAACAGTACAAGAGTCGCGCTCACGCAGTCCGTTCTGTAAATAACATTTTACACCGCTTAATGTTAGAAGGTTATGTACAACGAGAATCCCGAGGTAAGTTCTTCTTGTACAGCTTAACCCCAAAAGTACGGACTGTCTTTGTGAGAGAATAGTTTTGGTGCAGCTTTTTCCAAAAGGTGCTAAGAACAGTATTTGTGAGAGAATAGTTATGATATATGATACGCAATTAAAAAGAACTTATGTTCTAGAAAAAATGAATAATGGCATTAATCCAGAAAAAATAACACCTGATTATGGAATTCGTAATACTGCTAACGAATTTATTTACTAGATTACCCAATTTTTCCCATGCAGAAAATAATATTTCTAGTCGGTTTCCCCGGCTGTGGTAAAGGAACAGTTGCAAAGTTCGCTCATGGTTATCGCAAATTTGCTTTCGGTGATATTTTCCGTGAAGAATGCAAGCGGCGTTACGGAAAAATAAATCCAGTTCTAATGGAGAAAACTGTCAAATGGTTCCACACAGGCAACCGCCCGCGCTTATTATCAAAACGCATGTGGGCCCGAGTTAAACCCCATAAAAAAGTAATTATTGATGGTTGCCGGAACAAACTTCAGTTCCAAGAATTTGTGAGACTTTCAAAGGTTAAACCAATTGTTGTTTATGTTTACTCCCCAAGATCGTTCCGCTATAAGTTGATGGCTTCTAGAGGGCGCAGTGATTTCAGCGGTTACAAATATCTTATAGAACGCGAACAACGAGAACTAAAACAAGGTTTAGCTTGGATGCTTACACAAGTTAATTATCGAGTCAGCAACCGTAGCACTAAAGCTCAGTTGCGTACGCGAGCGCTAAAGCTATTCAGAAAAATCGAAAAAGATTTCTAAATATGGGTAGTTGATAAGAAACGCACTGGGATTTCTTATGCCATGTCTCTTTCAGAAATTATTACAAAATCGCCCACACTTTTCACCGCTGAGAAAGGTACTAGTGGTCTTCCTTGTTCATCTTCTTGCAGTCCTAAGTCAGAGATAGAGCGTGTTGGCTCAGAAACAATTAAGTTCATTAATTCACCAGATTCAGAAATAAAATTCAAGTCTCCTACAACTCCAAATCTTTTTCCTGTTTCTTCAGAAACAATTACTCGTCCAATCATTTTTCTTGTACCAACTTTATCAGTAACCATTCAACTCACCTAGATTATCATAAGCACGTAAATATTTAAGCTTGATTAAGTATTCTAGCTGGACTTAAATGTTTTTGTACCCTCCCAATAATCATGGGTAGTATAGTTCCATGTTCAATATATCAGAAAAAGCCAGAAAAAATATGCCGTGACATATTAGAAATAATCAATACAGTAGAAAAAACAACCAAATTAAGGTACAAACCAGAAAGATCTTTAATATACACAATTCCGGGAGCAATGTATCCAAGAACACTTATGAGGTTTGAAAAATCAGCAGAATTTCCAACTATTAGAGATTATCTCGAAGACAGATCCCCCCAATATACTATTCTAGAAAGTTTTGATAATATAACAATATCAACTGGAATCATGCCCGAGCTTGGAATTATGTGTGATTGGTATTTCCAAATATCTGGTCCAGTAATAAAAACAATTATTAATGAACAAGAAACCTATGCTAGAATAATAGGAAAAACTGAACATAGTAAAGTAGGAGATTATGCAACAGAAAAAACAACATCAACTATTTTCGTAGAAATACCCACTAGTACTGAAGAGCTATTAGCTCAAGTATCTGATTCAGTTAAAGTTGCTAAAAAATATCTAGATATGATAAAAACTGAGAAAATATTAGAAATAGAAGATGCGAGTTTTTATAACAATTTAGATATAAACGACATAATAACATTTACAACATTTAAAATATTTGGTTAATATTTTTATTTTTTCTTTTCCAAATCTTCTATACCTTTTTCTGTTATTCTAACTAGACATTCACCATCTGGCAGGTGTGGCGAATCAACCAGTCTACATATTCGTGTACCAGCTTTGCTTCTCCGAAGATAGATTCTAGTTTTTGTAGCATGATGAAGCACGTGACCACCTATAGCTGTTGTCGGATCACCAAACAAAAGCCCTGGGTTCGACATAACTTGGTTTGTAACAAATACAACCAAATTATAAACCTCTGACAAGTTTTGTAATGCTTTGACATGTTTATTTAATTTTTGCTGACGAGTAGCCAATTCACCACGACCAGAATAGTCTGTCCGGAATTGACCTGTAATAGAATCAACTATCAACAATTTAATATTTTTTTCTTTAATCATTTCACCAGCTTGCTTAACTAAAACCATCTGATGATCAGAATTATAAGCTCTTCCAACTAAAATATTTTTCAAAATTTCTTCTGAATCAAGACCACGAGATTCAGCAATTTGTTTTATTCTCTCAGGACGAAAAGAATTTTCCGAGTCTACATATAGTACATTGCCACCAAGACCACCTTCTTCTACAGGCAACTGTGCATTAACAGATAGTTGATGTGCCAGTTGTGTCTTTGCAGAACCAAACGCACCAAAAACTTCTGTGATACTCTGCGATTCAATTCCCCCACCCAGTAGCTTATCAAGGTCCTCACTTCCAGTGGATACTCTACCAATAGATTCTCGCTTTATCAAAACTTCAGTTGCAGTTTTAAATCCAATTACATCCTCACTTTTCCGAGCAGCTTCAATAACCTTATCAGCTGTTCCCTCTCCAAGTGAAGCAACATCCATTAACTCTTTAGGACTAGCTGCAGCTAGTGTCATCATATTAATAAAACCAGCTTTCTTAAGCTTATCACCAGTTTTCTCTCCTACTCCTGGCAAGTCAGCAACATTTTCATATTTCTTAGGCATAATTATCATTTACTCTCTTCTAATCTCACTATAATAATCATTAAATATTGAGACCATTTGACCTCTGGATATTCCAGCATCTTCAGCTTTATTACAAGTTTCAAATGATTTAGGTCCAGCTTCATGATCCCCGTTAATTATCATATTTTTTAATTTGATATCCATTGCAGGATAACAATTTCTAGGAATACATTCTTGACCAGTTATACAGTTTCCATCAATTTGTAACCCACAAATTATTTTTACAATATCATATGTTGATTGTGCCTGCGTCATGTCCACGTAACAACATTTACAATGTGATTCTGGTATGAAATCAGTTACCACTTCCCGCCCTCTAGCATCTTTAACCATTATAACACAACCTTACTGCGGTGCAAACACTTTTATTAGTTCTTCTACTTCCTTCCCAGTGTCTACATCCTTAACATCAGTAACAATAAACTCACTTCGATTAAACATCTGGTTCTGGCGAACACGTCCTTCAAAAATAAATTCCTTACCAAGAACATCCACATAATCAAAAAGTTTACCTTTGCGCTCTAAAACTTGATCCATGGTCATTCCCAAAAATTTAGCTCCAACTTCTCTAAAGAAAACCCCACGTATATTACTACTTCCATCATCTAGTACTGCCGATACAACAATTGACAACGCTGGTTTAATTTCTCCGTGAGTTTTACATTTGAACTTTCCTTCATCTTCCTTAGTTCGTGATCCACAATCAGGACAAACTTCATAATATTTTTCATTTTCAAAGATCTGCGCAACCATAGCACGTATCGAGTAAACTCCGCTAGAAGAAAATCCAGAGATTTTAGATTTCGTTGGACCAGTAGTTTGTACTTCACCAACAGCAGGCAGCCCCTCCCCATCTATTTTCTTAATTCCACCGCTTCTTCCGACCCGAACCTCGATCTCGTTACGATTATTTTCTTTACCATAAGCACCAAAAAGTTCAAGTGCCATTCCAGACTCTAACTTCTCAATAACATCTGTTTGTGCATCCCATAAACTCATTCGAATACTTCCAGTTTCATCCCCAAGAATAACATTACCAACTTTAAACTTACTTCCATTCTTCTCATACTCTTTAGCAGGAAACGCGCGGATAACCCGAGCTCGTAAAGTAAAACTTCTGCCCGCAGCAACATCTTTAATCTTAACTTCAGCTCGCTTTCTCTCCACTAAGTCGAGACCGAGTTCCTTAGCAACTATGTAAGCAGCACCTTCCTTTGAAACAAGGTTCGAAAGCTCTGCCTGTTTCTTAAGAATCATCTCTTCTACTTCTTCCTCAGAATGCTTTGTAGAACCAACAATTTTCTCAAGAATATTTTCTAAACTCATGCTATCTATATGCATCTAAAACTTATATCCTTGCCCATGCCCTCAAATCAACCAACTGTTGGTATATCCCATCTATTTCCATCCTCACCAATAGGCCGATAAAGATCATTTGTATTGGTAATTTGAAGTTTCATGTTGTCAGAAAGATCTAAAGTTCTGAAAAAGTACGGCATCCCAACTTCATACATTTTCCCACCAATATCAACATAGGATTCTACTCCCTTTAGAAGCATAACATCTTTTTTATCCTTAAAAGCATTTGAAAAAATATTAGGTCCTTTGCTTTTATCGTTTAGAGATTTTGTTTCTATAGATCCGCATATACAATCAGCATACGGAACAACACCCAATACATCAAGTCCCTTTTCTTTACATATAGTTTCAATCACTTCCCACTCATTTGAAATAGGACCGCCTTTAGTATCATTATGCTTTTGTATAGTAAGTTCATCAATACTTCCACTTATAATATAATTTTTTTCACCTGAGAAAAAAGCATTAATAGTTGGAATTATATTCCCACTAGCTACAATTTGAATAAGCATTTCATCTCTAACACGAGAAACATCTTCATACCCATTCCTGTCTATTTCTGGATATTTTGTTATTTCAGGAACACCAATTTCATGAAAGCCTAACATCTTCAAAAGATGCGGTTCTTTCAATCGTTTTTTACGTAATGATGCAAAAAGAGCACCCCAAAAAGGATAATTTAATTTTTTCTTATCTTCAATAAGTTCGTTTCTTTTTGTAATAATATCATCATCAATATAAACTGAACCACCAGCCATTATAGTAAACGGCACAGACACATCACCAGGTACATTATCAATTACAATATCATCATCGACATTAATTGTAGAATATCCAACCCCAGATTTCATGGACTTTATCTCAGTTCTAACATCCTGAACCCCAATACTTTTAATAAGTGCTTGGATATATCGAAAATCATTATTAGGAGTTCCTAAATATGCAGATCGAATAGTTTCATTTAACTGAGAATCTCCACCAATCCTATGATAAACATCAAAACACCCACGATATCCTCTAGCAATTATACTACTCTCACTAACTGAAAATTCCTCTAGTTCTATCATGATAGAATCCCATGAACTAAAACATTTAAACTTTACTAAACCCCTTTAAATCCATTTTTATGTAATAATCGCGCATGGTGAGAGCAAGCTTTAGAACAACAACAGAATCACAGAGACCATCTGATATGAGGATTCAAGAAGATTCATACTGTCCAGTTTGTCAAGGACCCGCAGTTTACCAAGATGAAAAAACAAGATTAGGTTACTGTGGAACATCCCATGCAGCTCTTTTTACAGAAAGTCTAGATAAAGGTTGTGGGGACTGTGGAAAACCAGAAGGTGCTAAAGGCAAAGAAACAGGAGAACCACTTAAATTAAACTATCTTCCTAGAGAAGAAACACAAGTTTGTAACGAATGCTCACAAACTCATGAACCTAAACGAGATCACAAATATGATGAGAAACCACAAAAAGAATAAATTACCTAATTAATCTAACAGCTTTTTTAACATCTTCTATTAGCACTGTCTTCCGCTTAGCTTGGCGAGCAGTTGCAGCTGCTTCAGCAGCAATATCAGCTGTTATCTCTTCAAGAAGAACACCAAATTCCTCAACAGCTTTCTTACTAACACGCATGTTACTCCGTTTCAACATTCGCTCAATAACAGCTCGTGGGTAATGCATAAGAATAATTAACAAACCTAACTTAAAAATTAATTTATTTACGCTTTTTCTTAACTTTCAAATTGTTTTTCTTTTTGGTACAGCTTTTTTGTTCACATTAATAAAAAGGTGTTTTGTGAGTTTTAATTTTCATACAAAAAAACATAACCAAAAGAATATATATGTTAGAACACTACTATTATAAACTATATATTAAAAAGTATATACCAAAAACCATAACAAAATTTGTGAGACTTACCACATATATACTAGAAACTATATATCAAAACATATACATAACCCTTAAATAGAATAGAATTAAATAGAATTTTAGGTGCTGATGATTGAAAATGAATAAACGCGAAAAAAATTATTTTGAAAATCTTTTCTTACACTCCAAACCAGTAAAAATGTTAATGTCTTTACGAAACGACAGCGTTCGATATGCAACACAAGTTTCAAAACATGTTGATTGCACATATTCACACACAGTTAAAGTTCTAGATAATTTCAAAACCCTAGGGTTAGTAACTTTCAATAAAAAAGGTAGGGTAAAACTAGTAAAACTTACTGACCATGGTACTGAAATCGCTCATGATTTCGAAGGTTTGCGCCGAAAGTTCAATCGCATCCACGGAAACTTAAAATATCCAAAACCACCCATGATGGCAAAACCAAAAATAAAAAAATAAAGAGAAAAAACTTAAATTCTTTTAAGCGACACTTGAAGTTAATCTTTGTTCTAATGATAATGCTTATAGCGAGTCATCTAGCCCATACAATCAGATATGTAAGTGAATAACATCTCTCTGAGAGGCACTCGCGTTAGTTTTATTACCTAGGACAGTTAATACTAATCTAGGAGATTTGTTTGTTATGGATGAATTTTTCACTTGGTTGTATGGTCGGTCAGGTAGAAACCGCCACATTCGCGAAATGGCTCAGAAAACTCTTGAAGTTTTGCGAGCACAGCAAAGCATGGAGCACGTAGAGCTATGCGAAGCACTAGGAATAGGCTTTGACCAGTACAAAAAGCCTAAGAGGACATTCTACTTCGTGGTAAACCCCCTGATAAAAGTGAGACTTATTGAGAAAAAACGCCTATATAATAAAGGTTCACGGAAAAGTTACAAGACCCACTACATGTTAACACCAAGCAAATTTTCTGGTTACATGACTCGAGTGATCGAAGAGATCCATACAAACGTTAAGTGAGTTCTATCGACCCTATAAAAACATTTGTGATAGTCAAAAATATATTTATATATAATATATTTTACGAACATGATATCATAATCTCTATATTCTAAACTAGATAACATGATTTAGATGTTAGGACCTATAGTTTCAAACCTATATACTGAAACCTATATAACACATCACATACATTCATCGCCTATGCGAAGGGAACCCTCCCGTTCAATTGTGAGACTTGCACTGGGGATAGAGGGCTGTGGGCCCAAATATAGAAAAATAGACAATATCACTGTCTAATAGAATTTCGAGACAATAATCCCTTATACCTAATAGCATGATCAAAATAACGTGGTTCAGGTTTTCTAGAATAATTTCTTTCTGTGCTATAATAATTCCCATTAGAACGCATAGTAAAATATTATCATCAAAAATATTTATAGCTCGTGTAAAATACACATAAATATCTAAGTTCACCATAAAAACACAAGGTGATCTTATGAGGGATACTTACGCTGACATGGGGGTCAATTCACAAAAAGGATACCAGGGTAAACTTTTTTCTAAAGCACAAAGTATATTTCCCAGTTCTTTTGTAGATATTCATCAAGCAGAATGGTCAAATAGTTGGTGTTATGCTCATGTAGGTGACGGTGCAGGTAGTAAACCAGTAAGATCATATCTTCATTGGAAAGAAACAGGAGACATGACAGTATTCCAAGGACTTGCCCAAGACACAGCTGTAATGAATACAATAGATTTAATGGCTTCTGGTTTAATGCCAACTTCATTTATTGATTATATTTCTATAAATGGATTTCATGTTCCAAAGGACATGTTATTAAAACAAATAAACAAAGGATTTGAAAATTATTTTTCTGTTTTAGCAAAATATAGAATAGGTTTTTCTAGAGAACAGAAAGTAACAGTTACAAAATTCTGTGGTGGGGAAACAGCTGACTTGCCTTACCAAACAAAAACATTAGATATTGCAGGAGCATTGTTTGGTATACAAGAAAAGAAAAAAATAATTACAGGAGATGTTCAGCCAGGGGACATTATTATTGGTGTAAGAAGTGGTGGACAAACTGTTTATGAAGATAAACCAAACAGTGGAATAATGTGCAATGGAATTACTTTAGCAGGCGGATCAACAATGCCTTGGGAAATCGCTTCTAAATATCTAGAAGTTAATTGTGAAAAGGCAGACGCGTTGTTTTTAGAAAAACACAACACACATGTTTATTTTGGAAAAGATGATCCTTTTGTTTCAAGAGATGATTTACAGGGACTGTCACTAAGTGAAGCAATTTGCTCTCCAACAAGAATGTTTGAACCAGTAATTAAAATTCTTTTAGATGAATTTAGAGAATATATATCGGCAATTGTCCCAAACACAGGTGGAGGACAAACAAAATGTTTACGCGTAGGAACAAACATACACTATATTAAAACTAATTTAATAGAACCAGATCCAATTTTTGGAATTATTAAAAAATCAACTGGAGAATCTATGTATAACATGTTACAGGATTTTAACATGGGTTGTGGTGTTGATGTTATTGTTCGTAGAAGTAAAACTGCAACAGACGATATAGAGGATTTAAAGGATGCTATTGGAAAATTAGGAATAGATTCACAAGTTGTTGGAAAATGTGAAAGATCAGACGGTTCCAATAAAGTTACAATGGAAACAGAATACGGAACATTTGAATATCCAAAAAAAACTGCTTGATCAAATATTTATATCTAAGATCCTGATAGAAAGTTAGTGATATTATGAGTACATATGGAAGAGAAGTAAGAATAGTTGGCGGGCACAGTGAACAACCAATATCAGAATTCACAGATGCGATTCTACATGCAGCAACAAGAAGCATAAAAGTAACTAACAATGGTACTGCTTATAGTCTTAGATTAATTGGATATGATGTCGAAGCTAAGTTTGTAGGGGGGATGCGCGATTTCTACTTATTTAATGACCGAAGTCGTGATATGAAAGTTGTTAAAGAACTTAGTAGAAGAGGTTATGAGTGCAACACAAATGAAAATTTTGAAAAACACACAATTACATTTCATAACATAAGGCCAATGGACCCATAATTAATTCTTTCAAACATATTCTGAGAGTAAATAAAAATAATTACTATTGGAAATGTTTATAGCTCACACTAACACGTTAAAGTTGTTCCCCGATTCACTCCTTTGGAACGCCCGGAGTCTTCTCTGTTGCTTGTGGGATTCCTATTGGAGGTGGAAGCTGAAGATCTTCTGAAATTCCCATTGACTTGATTATTGATCGTCTCAATACAGAATTCAAAACTTCAATATTGACTTTACTTGGTAGCTTCTTAGTCTCGTTCCATTCCTTGATAATTGAATCTTGCTTATCTGGATCAAGGTATAAAACATCTCCAGAAATTTTTATTTCCCCTAGTTTTTCTTTCTTATCTTTTACATAGGAAATTATAAAATCAAATGATATATTCAATCCTTTTCGATTGAACTCATTAAGATCAAATTCTTTGACATTTTTAATATTAGTATCGCTTCTAACTTCTACCATACTAGTAATAGGCTTAATCTTCTCAGCCATTATCTTGTTTAAACTTACACCAATAACCGGCATTAAATCACTCTCCTAACTTCTGTCTATATATATCTTAAGCTTTTAATACTTTGCTATAGTCAATTTTAAATGGAGGTTTTAACATGGTCAAAGTTTTGGTCCCATTAGTGGACGGATTTGAGGAAATAGAGGCTTTTACAATTGTTGATGTTTTACGAAGAGCTGGAATAGATGTAACAACAGCTGGATTATCAGGAAATATTGTCGAGGGTTCTCATGGCGTCAAAGTATATGCAGATGACAGAATGCTAGATTCTGATTCTACAAATTACGATGCGATAATCTTGCCTGGCGGCCCAGCATACAAACAAATGATCCAGAGCCAAATGCTTAACTTAGCGTTACACGACTTCTTGAAAAAAGGAAAACTAATCGGTGCAATTTGCGCAGCACCTGCAGTTTTATCAAAAGCAGGGATATTAAAAGAAAAACGAGCAACTATTTACCCAGGAATGGAACGTGAGTTAGATCTTCCGCGAGGAGATCGAGTAGTTATCGATGGAAACATAATAACTTCCCAAGCACCAGGAACAGCAATGGAGTTCTCGCTTGCTATTGTTAAGAAACTAGTTAGCCCAGCAAAAGCAGAAGAACTTAAAAAAACTTTAGTGGTTTGAATGTATCAAATAATAATTCATGCAGGTGGAAAAGGAACTCGGTTGCTACCGCTAACTTTAGAAAAACCAAAACCAATGATTGAGGTAGATAGCAAGACCCTAATTGAACATTCAATTCAACCTTTCATATCAGCAGGTTTTACAAAATTTATTATCACAGCTTCTTACAAAGTTGATATGTTGAAAAAATTCCTAAAAGAAAAAGGACTTGACGTTTCTTTTATCGAAGAAAAAACATCTGCAGGTCGTGCAGGTGCAATTCGTCTAGGAATAGAACAAGGAATTTTAGATCCAACAAAACCAGCAATAAGTACACACTGCGATGACATAATAAAAACTAACATAAAAAAATTCATAGAAGAACATGAAAAAAATAATTGTGCGATAACACTAGGTTTGAGCAAAAAATATCAAAACCCATATGGAACAATAAACACTCGCGATGGCAAAGTAATTTCATTTGAAGAAAAACCAGATGCGTCCCTACCAGAAGGACAAGGAATAAACACAGGATTAGCAGCTTTCAAAGATTTGCAAATGTTTGTAAATGCGCAAATTCCATCCCAATCAGAATATACAATTTATCCTAAACTTGCTGAGCAGGGACATATCGGAGTATCCTTTGTAGAAGATTGGCAACCTGTTAATACAAAAGACGAATTAAAAAGTTTACAGCAGAAATTAACAAGTAATTAACAATATTTAAATTCTAAATTCAATATTTCAATAGATAAGTAGGTCAACGTTCGAAGAACGTTTTTCATAGACAGCCCCGTCGTCTAGTGGCCCAGGATAGGGGATTCTGGATCCCCGGACGTAGGTTCAAATCCTACCGGGGCTACCAAACCAATTTCCGTTTCCGTAAACGCTTTCTGAAAGGGTTTAAGCTACCATGATTTTAAAAACATTAGCTCCCAATTAAACACATGGCAGATTTGTTTTCTCTAGTCCAGATCGCTTCTATGATTATGTTTATTCTTGGAGTAGCGCTAGGTGAATTAGTAGCCTACAAATTTTTTGGAAAACCAAAACCCAGTGCAATGATAATAGATTTGGTAATTTTTGTTTTAGTTGTTTCACTTTTGTTTAACTCAGTTGCTTTCACAAGCACAGGAATATTTTTCTACTTAACAAATTTCGCAATTGGAGTTGTAACTATATTATTAGTACGAGTTGTTGAGTACCCACTTGGCTTAACAGAAAAGCGCGAAGAGAGCAGATTGTTAATAAATATTATTAGATCGCTTTCTCGAAGTGGTCTGGACAAAAAAGAAATTAAACATGTGCTAAAAACTTCTGGTTTCTCTGCTGAGACAGTTAACCGCTACGACAACATGATCGACGACCATGTACCAAGATATCTAACTAGATTAGTTAGGTTAGAGAAAAAGGTAGATGAGATAAACACAAAATTAACCAAGAAAAAATAAATCCTTAAATACTTCACACCCTTATTTTTGCTATGGTATGTTTATCTGGAGAAGAAGTAGCTAGGTTCGTGACCGCGCCGCCTGAAATAAAAATAAACCCAAACGGCGTAGATCTCCGCGTTTCTGAAATTTGGAAGATTAGCGAAGATAGTGTTTCTACTCTTCACGGAAAAATAAGAGAAACAACTGAGCAAGTGAGGATAGAACCAAACGGAGACTTCTACGAGTTGGCTCGGGGCGTTTACAGTATTCGCGTAGCTAACGAAGTTTCTGTCCCCGCAGGAGTTGTCGGCTTCTGCAATCCACGTTCAACACTTAACAGATTGGGCATGATAAAATCCCAAACAGGTATCTGGGATTCAGGTTACAAAGGCTTCGGTACACAAACTGTTTTTATCCCAATCAAGCTTTTCCGCATCCACAAAGACGAATTCTGGTTCCAACTGAGAATGCACACTGCTAACGACAGCAACCACAGCTACGACGGGCATTGGCAGAACGAGAAACCACAGTAGCTAGCGCAAGACTTATAAACCTTAGGGAAGATACTGCTTCTATGAGAAAACCACAAGGTCAGCAAGCTCCTCAAGGAATGGCCGGCTTAGTTAGATACTTTGACGAAGATAAATCAGTAGTCAAGCTAACTCCTCAGCACGTCGCAATAGCTTGCGGAGTTCTAATAATCGCAGAATTAATCGTTATGGCAGTCCTATAGTAAATATTATTAATATTCAGATTTACTATACTAGTGGAGGATCATAATATTCAATTATTTGAATTCTACACGATATAATGTTTATATAGCTCCAACTGCCAATAATTTCTATGTTAAATCAGTATTTGAAAAAAGGTTGGCAAGCCTATAAAAGAAATTGGACATCATTTATCGGTGTAAGTATTTTAATGTTTTTGGTAATCATGTCAGCATTCTTGATTATGTTTTTCCCTATACTTTCTAAGCTAGCTAGCTCTATTACACAAATACAATCAGAAGAAGATTTAGCAATGTTCATTCAAAGTGAAATAATAAGTACGAGCATGTTAATGGAACTTATTCCATATCTAGTTGTTGGATTCCTATTAATTATAATTATTGGAACAGCTTTCAACTTAGGAATAATTAAAATGTCCCAAGAAGCATTGAAAGGAAAAACCACTTGGCGTACAATACTAAAAACACCACTATCAAAAATAATAACTGCAATCTCAGCACATATCATAGTTTTAATAATGGCATTACTAGCAGTAGCAGTTTTAATTGCAGCATTTGCAGTTAACATTATACTGGGAGCAATTGCTTACATAGCATTCATTATATTCATAATACATTTCTCATTGGTAGAACATGCAATCATGTTAGATGATTTCAAAGCAATATCATCAATTAAGAAAAGTTTCAATATAATAAGAGGAAACTTTTGGTTATTTTTCAAAATAATACTTGCAAACATGATAATTTCTATATTATTGAGTCTTCTAGACGGGATATTTCCAATATTTAGTTTGCTACAAATGTTTGTTGTCACACCAGTTTTCTTAATAATTTACACAATGTATTATCTAGACAATAGAAAAATAAAGAAAACAAAAAGAAAATACTCAAAAATAAAAAAGAAAAGAAAGAGAAAACGTTAAACTCTTTCAAGAACTTTGTTTAGCGCGATCTTAAACCAAGGAGAATATTTATCAGGGTTTTCTTTAACATCTTTGAGGATTTCAGCTTTGCTGACCCATTTGAAACTATCAGCTTCTTCTGGATTAGGTTTTACTTCTCCATCCCATTTACCAATAAACACATGATCAAATTCCCATTCTGTTAATTCATTAGTACAAGTTGCTTTGTAAATGAAAGAAAATTCTTCTTTTAGTTCACAATCAAATCCCATTTCCTCAACAAGTCGCCGATGTACAGATTCTTCTATTTTTTCGCCAACTCTTGGATGTGAACAACAAGTGTTTGTCCACCAACCACCACCATGATATTTTGTTTTAGCTCTTTCCTGAAGCAGAAGCTGTCCCCGAGAGTTGAAAACAAAAATAGAAAATGCTCTATGTAATTGACCACCATTTTCATGCGCAGGTAATTTTTCTATTTCACCTATTTGATTATCTTGCTCATCAACTAAAATTATTTTTTCCACAAAACCACCATCCTTTAATTATTTTTTACAAATATAAATTACCCCTTTCCAATGTTGTCCCAATACAATTGCAAAGCAATTTTACAATATTTTCCAACAAGTTCTTCATTGAGTATAGTAGACTCTTCCTCAGATTTAAAATCATAATTACAATTTTCATCTCCAGGACAACTACAAGGACAAATACCACCAAAAGAGTGTTGGCCTAAATGTTTACAGTCAACTATTTTTGCACCATATTCAAACTTCATAGGCTTTCACGAACTTTTCAAAATTAAGAACACATGAATATAAACCTACTTTAAATCAGAACGACAATTGCCTGTTACGTGAAAACACCAATTTACAAATCAGTTTCAGGTTTATAATCTGTAAAATAACTATTCCAAACAAGCGAAGGGTTCTTTCCAGGATATAACAATGTTCCTGGCAAGTCATTCATAGAAATAGGATATTTCATTGTAAGTGCATTTTCAACTTTTTTAGTATCATTTCCATTAACAATTAAAGTAGGAATAGAACTTGCCATCACCTTTGTAATTTTCTTTACCATTCCGCCTGTAAAATCTTTTCCTTTTGAACCTTTCAGGTTAGGCAAAACATCATAAAAATTATTCTGATCAATTGTTCGAATAATATCACCATAAATATCTACATCATTTTCTTGTCCTTCCCATCGTAAAACACCGTCAACATCAGTAAACATTACAGCACGAACAGGAACTTCAAAACGTTCTCGCATCCGCTCAGCAGTTAATAATGTAATATCATCTCCAGAAGCAATTTCATATCTTCCCCCATTACCATTTATTCTACTGAAAGCCATTACACCATAAGTTAAAGGAACATTACCATTTTTAACAGACTCAACAATATTTTCACTATCAAATCTTTTAATTTCACCATCACCCATTTTTATCATAGAAAAAGGATCAAATTTTTGAACATGAATGCGGTTGTCATATTTTGAACTTCTCATTATACGATAAATTCTATTTCGTAAATCCTCTTGTGTATTATTTACACGTTCAACATTTTTCCAATCAACACTTTTAACTTCTCCACCTAACCCATACTTATTAACAATCCAGTGACCAAATCCACCTGCACCAAGAACAGCTGCATATCCAGTTTTATAATTCCAAAACGCAGCACGCTCATCTACAGAAATATCACCATAATATGATCTAGCTAAACCAGAACAAACAGAATCAACTGCAAATTTATTTATTGTAGGTCTATACTCAGGAGTATATTCTTTTGGTTTAGGGGCAATCAACCCGCCTCCTAATTTCATAACAACAATTTCATCTGGATTATTCAAAGTAAACACCAAGTTCTATCTATAACTCTGTGTGAGACTTTAAAAGAGTTGTTACATTGTCAGAATTATTTTTCATAAGCTAAAAACTTGTTAGATTTATTATCTTTTAGATTTGCATACCAATGCTCGTTTGATAAATTACTATCAGCAGTAGAAATAATAGTACCAATAATGTCTCGATAATAAATAGGATATTCTTGAACAAGTGATTCTTTTAGTGAATGCCCATCTCTTCCAGAAACAATACTAATCAATCTATTTCCTGGTAAAATTTTATCATTTTTAATATGGTAATGGAATTTACTAAATGCTTTTTCAACCTTGCCAAGCATAGCACCTGTTATATCAACACCATCTTCAGAAGAACCTTCTATACCAGATATAACATTTTTAATTGTATTTCTGTCAAGTTTTGCTACTCTTCTTGCACCACATTTATCAGGATGATCATTATAAACACCTTCAACATTTGTACTTAAAATTGCACGAACATTTTTATAGTCGTTAGAAAATTCTGTCATTGCTCTATAAAGAACATCGTCACCAGAACAAACAACTTTATGATTTGGACCATTTCTAACAACCCCAGGAGACATTATAACGATTCTACCATCTTCTATAATATCTTTAACATTATCATAAGGAAAATCACCAATTGTTTTATTTTTATTCATTGAAACAGTTTCTGAAGTTGTCACAATTTCACAACCAATTCCATATTCACGTATATGTGATACAATTTCATTGGCAATAATTTGCTGGCCACGATTGATTAAATAAATATGCTCTTCTTCCCCAACAGGAATATTATTACCATATTGTTTTAATCCAAGAAGATCCATAAATCCATGACCAAGATAACCTGCACCATGAGCTATAAAAAACCCACTTCCATATTCTCGAGAGGTTATCTTACTATAAGCTTCAGCAACTTGTCTGCAAACATCAGGCAACGCTGTTCTCTGTCCATCTTTTGGAGCGACAACACTACCTCCAAGCTTAATTCCAAATATATGGCTAATTTCTCTGTCAGATGCAGTACTCATTTATATCACCTAGATAAGGTAGTAAAACATCTATATCTAACACTTAAATACCTTTCCAAAGGCCTAGAAGAACACCTACACTATTTTACTCTAATTATAGTACCGACATTTTCACCAGAAATAGCTCTTTCTAAAACATCATCTTCCATGTAACTAACAATCTGAGAGTCTATATCCATATCTAACAACTCAGCTAGCTTCCGTTGCATCCCACCTGTAACATCTGTATTTGTAGAACCTGCAATAGATTTCATAACTTCTTCTAAGTTTTCTCGAGTTACCAGCGGAATCTGTTTAGCATTTTCGTCTTTCTTTGGATCCCCAGAAAAAATACCATTAACATCAGTAATATGAATTATTTTAGATGCTTCTAATCTTTTACCAATATAAGGAGCAAGAACATCTCCAGATAAAATAGAACATCCCTGTTTTTTATCATAAGAAGGAACTCCAAACAGAACAGGCACCAGCCCAACTTTCAAAAACCCTTTAATCGCTTCTGTATCAATAGAAACAATTTTACCATCTTCCATAACAGCATTTGAAGAAGCTTGATACGGTATCGCTGGAACACCATTTTCCATTAGAACACGAGTTACTATAGAGTTTAAGTGATTCTGTAATCTCTGTGTCTCAGCAAAAGCATGCACTTGGTCAATAGTGTCAATTCCATTATGAATTCCAGTTCTCTTAACAATTGGATGACCATAAGAACCAGCACCATGAACAAGAACCATTCTCTTATTTCCTGCTTTGTATGCTTTTCCAATTTCACTAGCTACTTTCTCCAAGTTTTCATAGTTAATCTTAGGAACATCACTTGCTCTGTCAGTAATAACAGATCCACCAACTTTGATAACAAACAAATTTTCCATAGGTTCACCTATTTTCGACAAGATTAGTAATTAGACCCAAACATATTTGAATAGGCCAACTTCCTATACGGCAATTAGCGTCTAAATAACTTCTTTTCATCACTAAAGCACCTAAATATACTTAGTTCTAGACAGGTATATACAAAATACAATCAAATTAAGAAATTCCTTAACATTGTGATTACATAGAGGGGCACATACTTTCCTTTACTAATACTAAATATCTCTTTCAATTAAAAATCGAGCAAACGCGCATAGCTTATCTTTTGCTTCGCTTGGCTCTAACAACTTATCCACGTCGTTCCAAGCATCTTGAACAAGCGTTCGCGCAAACTCTTTTGAATATTCAATAGAATTATTTTTCTTCATTATTCCAATTGCTTCATCTCGAAGCGATTGATTTTCTGTGTGCATGTTTATAATTTCCACAAGACGCTTTCCATCTTCCCCACCTTCCCGCAAAGTATGAATAACCATTAAAGTTCTCTTACCCTCTGTTATATCTTCGCCGCAACATCCTTTAGTTTTAGAAACACCAGAAGGTATCAAGTTTAAAATATCATCTTGGATTTGAAAAGCAATTCCAACTGTCTCTGCCAACTTTCCAATTGCTTCTATTTGTTCCTCAGAACCATCAGCCAGAATAGCAGCTATCTTTGCAGACATTCTTGCAAGCGTTCCAGTTTTGTAAGCACACATTTGTAAATATTCTTCTTCTGTTACTGCATCTGCGTTTGCAATTCCCCGATGCCAAGCAATATCCATTCCCTGACCAAAACCAATATTGATCATCTCTTGTAAATATGTTTCATAAACTTTCACTGACTTCTCAGCAGGAAGTTTAGCATTACGCATTAACGGTAACAGCGGAACATAGTACATGAAATTTCCAGCATTAACTGCAATGTCAATTCCGTATTTAATATGTGTACAAGGTTTTCCTCGACGAATTTTACTATCATCTTCAATATCATCAATCATTAAAGTTCCATTATGCACAACTTCAGGAATTATAACAAAATCTCCAACCTTGTCAATATCCCCATTTAGTGCTTCTACTATCAGTAAAAATAATGTAGGTCTCCAACGTTTTCCTCCTCTAGAAAGCATATCCCATACAGGATCTGATAATGCTTTGTTAGGTGCTTCTGTGTTAAACGCATACCTTGGTTTGCCGCAGCTAAAAATCAAAGAATCTTCATTGTATTTTTTTGGAACATACTTTTCAATTATTTTGTCAATCAAAGGTGCCTTCTCTGTTAACAAAGCGCGAATATCAATTTTACTCATGTGAAACACCTCATAAATCTATTAAGTTTCACAGGCTTTTTAACCTGTGAAGTTTTTACAATGTTAAACATCATTGTATCACGATTGCAATTAGAAAACCACACATATAAAAACACTTTAGTTTTGTACGACAATCAACTATGCCTTTTAAAACCATAAAATTCAAATAATCATTATGAAAATTACCGAGGGTAAAGTAGAATTCTTTGCTCCAGTACAAAAGAAAAAAACAAAAACTCGCAACGTTAGTACTTTCTATAACGAGCAAATGGAGTTTTCTCGAGATATTAGTGTAGCTGTATTAGCTATCTTCTTAGAGCAGCAAAAACTAAAAGACGGTTGCGACTGTTTAGCAGCTAGCGGTATTCGCGGTTTACGTTACGCTAAAGAGTGTGGTCTACCAATGACACTAAACGATCTAAATCCTACAGCAGTTCGCTCAATAAAGAAAAACATAAAACACAATAATTTAGGAAAAAAATGCACAGTTACTAAAAGTGATGCATCTTTATTGATGCGGGAAAATATTTTTGGTTTTATAGATATTGATCCGTTTGGTAGTCCGGTAACGTTCCTCGATTCAGCTGCTCGCTCTGTTTACCACCGTGGTTTGTTAGCAGTAACAGCAACAGACACAGCACCACTTTCAGGAACATTCCCATTAACATGTCTGAAAAAGTACGGAGTCAAGTCGATCAAAACACCCTTCTATTCAGAACTAGGTTTACGAATTTTAATTACAAATATTATTCTTAGCTGCGCTCGTTATGATAAAGCATTTGTTCCTATACTTTCCCATGCAACTTCCCACTACTTCCGAACATTCGGAAAGATAGAACACCTAGGAAAAATAGCTCCATTACTAAAACAATTTGGTTATGTTTATTATTGTTCTTGTGGTAGACATTATTGCGGAGAATTAGTAACAAAATATAAGTGTAAGAGAAAACCTGAAGTTTGTGGTCCAATTTATTTAGGTCCTATTCAAGACAAATCGTTTGCTACTAAAGTAAAAAAATACATTGCTAAGAAAAAATTCCCTCTATGGGAAAGCGAGATGAAACTATTAAAAAGTCTTGAAAGCGAATTAGATTTGCCATTTTATTATGATTTACATATACTTGCAAAGAAAAAACTAATTCGCTTAGACAAAACAGATAAAATTATTGCGCGCTTGAAAAAGAAAAAATTTAAAGTATCAAGAACACATTTCTGTCAAACTGGTTTGAAAACTGATTGGAAAGTTTAAATTTGTTTTAATTGTCCGTTTTTAACCCAACCATTCATTTTAGGCTTTCCATATTTTCTTTTTCTATTTCCATTACTATTTTCTTTAGAAACCTTTTCAGCAAGTTTGCTAAATGTCGGGCACTGACCAGCTTTAGGCCAGAAACAACGAGTACCCAAACACTCCTTTGTATTACAATATAAGAAACATTTTACAACCTTATCTCCCTTTCTTTGAACCATTGGTCTCTGAGGAACTACGCGTTCGTAAGGGAACCCATTCAAAAACATCTTTTTCGGTGAAGGTTTTAATGATCTCATAATTACTACTCCTGTGTAATAATTATATGTCGCTTGGTACATATAAAGATTATTAACTATATAGTGGTTACACAGAATATAAAGCTATTGTAAAGTATACTTTACCTAATGTAAAGTTTTATATACTATATGTAAACTAAACTTTACTATGAAGTCTAGGCTTAAAGAGTTCAGAGCAAAGCATAATTTAACACAAGACCAATTAGCTGACAGTGTTCAAGTCAGTCGCCAATCTATCATAACAATTGAGAAAGGTGGAGCTCCGTCGCTCTCCTTAGCATTTAGATTAGCTAAAGTTTTCCAAGTACATGTTGAAGATCTGTTCAAAGAATAATTTTACTGACCCATTCAAACTTTTTCAAATCAACTTTACCTTTCTTAATTTCAATACCATCTGCTTTTAACAATACACGCTTTGTTCGTACACCGCCTTTACCAGAATAACCACCAAGTTCCCCGTTGCTACCAACTACTTTATAGCAAGGATAACGGTTAGGTTGAATATTCTTAGAAAGAGCTTTAGCAACTGCACGTGGATGCATTTCAAATTTTTTACCAAGTGACTTGTAAGTTACAACCTTTCCTTTTGGTATTTTCCTAAGAAATTGTAACAGTGCACGCCCAGTTAACTCTACAGCTAGTGGACCAGAGTAACCACAAGAACATTTCCACATTTGACCTAACCAAGGAAAATAACGAAGTTGTTCTTTCTTACACTTAGGACAAAGCATCATAAATCCCCTTAATGTTATTAAGCGTTAAATTATTTACTCTTAACTGTCCCAGATCATTAAGACTTTTTAGCTGTTCATCAGAAAACTTTTCAACTTTTAGTGCTCCACGAACAATTTTTCGTTTATGTCTAAAAAGCGAATTAACCAAATCCCAAAATTTTTTGTCAGTTGGAAAAGGAATTTTTTTCTTTCTAACCCGAACAATTATACCATCAACCTTAGGTCTTGGAGAAAACTTAGCTCTAGGAATTTCTCCTAGCCGTTTAACCTCATAATAATAACTTATAAAAACAGATAACCGAGAATACTTTTTCTCACCAGGTTTTAAAAAAAATCTCTCACCAAATTCTTTTTGAAAAATAAGAATTGCTTCTTCCCATTCCCAATCAACCATCTTCCCTAACAACGGAGAAGAAATTTCAAAAGGAACATTAGAAATTATTTTATTAAAGCGCGGTAACTTTACCTTTAGAATATCACCTGAAATAACTTTTATCTTAGGAAACAAATCTTCAACTTCTCTAGCAAGTTCTCTATCCTTTTCAACAGCTACAACTTTAGAAAATTTTCTAATTTCATTTGTTATAATACCGTGACCAGGACCAATTTCCAGAACGGTATCCTCTGGCGAAAGCGCTGCTTTCTCTATTATAAAATCAACAGTCTTAGCATCTGTAAGAAAATTTTGACTAAGCTTAACCATTAGAATCGCCTAGGCGGGCCAGCTACAAACATTCTATATCGAATGTTATCATCTTCAAGTTCTTCAAGAATTCTTTTGATTATCATTTGCTGTGGGTCTGGAAGAAGCTTTACGCGTTTATGCAAATCTTCAAAGTCCTTAAATGGTCCTTTCTTCCTCTCAGCAATTATATCCCACATATGTTTCTTACCAATACCAGGCAACAGCTCAAGCTGGTGTTGTCGAGTAGAAATTGGTTGAGCAGTATTAAAGATTTGTACAAAGCGCTCTTGATTTGTTTTTACAATATTTTCAACCATAAACGGAAGCTCTGAATGTGAAAAAGTTGTCAGATCATTAATTTTAATTCTTCGTTTAATATGATCAACTTCTTTTCTCTCCCCCTCACCAATGTAAATTTTATCCCCTTGTTTTACAATAGCATCATCTTTGACAATTACTTCTAAAAGAGAAAAATATTTTTCACCTAGCACTTGTGCTAATGGCTCTGGCTTTCTATAGCCACTTCTGCCCTTTGGCAAAAAATCTAGAACAACAACATATTCATCGCGCACAAACTCACCTTACAGGTATTTTTTAACTGTTTCTAATATTGTGTTGACTTCCTCTTCCTTAAGACTGAACTTTTCTCTTGCAAATACCATTCTAACTTCATCTGGGTTTTTAGGAAGTATATTTACAATCTGAGCTAAAGTTTCAGGGCTCATCCGAATAACTGCATTAAGCTCTTCAACCAGTTTACCAGACTTTTTAGCATCTAACTTTGTAAACTTCTGCAAATGTTCTAAAGCTAGCTTCTGCTCATATCCAAGCTCACCTGACTTATTTCTCTTAGTCATTATCTCGTTAGCTTGTCCCATTGGTATCGGTTCAATCTTATCTATCTCCACAAAATCACCTTATATTAATAGCGAGGCTGAGGTTTTTAAATGACCTACCTTCGCAAATGCTTTTTCTGCACAGATTTGCCCCTTTGAACAATTTTATGATGTCTAGCGCAACTAGGGCATACTTGCATTTTCTGTCTAAAGAAGTGCATGTGGCTTCTATCCACAGCCTGTAAAATAGCAGGATCAGTAATTCTAAACCCCTTAAACTTTGTAAAAGTCTTATATCGAGGTACCTTCTTACCACAATAACCACAGGTTACTGTTCCTTCGTGTCCCCTGCTCTTTGTATGGTGGTATTTTCTAGTGTAAGGTGCTACTGATACTGGCATAAAATCACATGCAATAATTGTAGTATATCTTTATAAACTTAGTTTATATCCTGCTTAATCTTAGCCATTTCTTGCTTTAATATGAAAACTTCAGTTGTCAGTTCATCAACAGAGCTAGCTAAACTTTTAACAAATTCTTTAAGCTCATCTACTTTATCCATTAATCACACACCTCAGGTATTTCTTTAAACTTATCCCAAATACTCAATGTTAGTGGCGCTTCCCCACACGACAGATTCATATCAAAATTTTTTACTGTTATTTGTTTTGCACAGACTGCAGATTGCCCCTTCCAAACATGAATACCAGTACTATCATGATATTTACCAGTTTCAGATCTTGTCCAGAAAATATAATTATAATCCTCAAGAGTTAGATCCAAAAACCATTTAATAGTTTGGTTTAATTGGGCTTGACTTATTCTCTGGTTTGTCTGACAGTAAAAAATATCAAATATTTCTGCTATGTTCATCCCACTAGATTCATATCCAAAATAACTTTCATTTTCATATTTGATTAATGACAAAAGAACAGTTTGACTATAGAAACTATCTTCATGTATGTTTTGAGTATTATAGAATTCTCTACCAAAATAACTTCCTAAAATAAGAATAATAGAAATAAACAAACCTATCATTAAAACATCCATTAAAATAGCCTGACCTTTACTTATTGACATATACCTCAACCCTCCCGGGATAATATATTTTACCCAATTTAACAAGTGTAATAAAAGAACTTACAGATGTTTGGTTTCCTGTAGATGATGTGCCCCAATTTTCTCCAGTTTCTAAATTAATTACCAAAATATTAGCTTTATCAAATAAAACAAAATTTTCAGGATCATCCACTACACCACCTGACTCTAAAAATAATTTATTAGCAACTGAGTTAGCAATTCTTTCGTTCTCAATTAAATCCAATTCACCAAAATAATCAGAATATAAATTAAAAACAGAAAAAATAAAAAACATAATTAAAATAGCAATACAAAATATAGCAAGAAGATCTTCCCCAACAACACCTTTACGAGATTTTCCTAACATTATACAACACTTCTAAGCCATTTTTTCCATTCTCTATAAACTTTATTATAATTACTATTGCGAGAAGCAAGTTGGATGAATTTATTGTTAGAAGCAACAACATACTTAGCTGATATTAATTTTGGATTTTTCTTAGAAGCACTTACTAAATATTTTTTAATTTTCGCTCTAATTTCTATATTTTTTTTTGTTTTATGTAAACTCTGACATTTCATTTCAGAAATTCTTCTTATTGTTTTTGAAGTTGAAAAATTTACTTTCCATTTTCCTGTTCGGTGATTATACTCAACAATATCTTTCATATGTTTAGTTGGGTCATCTTTCCATGTCTTACCTATTTCAGTTATATTCAGAATTCTTCTATGGCGTTTAATCTTGTCTCCAGATCGTATTGTTCCAGCTGTTATAATATTATCAACTGCCTTGAAACTTGTTGAAGGAACACCTAAATCATTAACAACTCTGTCCCACGTATCATATGCACTTGAACCATGTATAGTTCCCAAGACAACGTTTCCAGATGCACCAACTCGCATAGCTTCGAAAAGAGCTCTAGCTTCTTTACCCCTAACCTCACCAATTACTAATACAGAATCTCCTAATCTTAGTGATGTTCTAAGTGCCTGTTCAGTTGAAAGTTCAAATCCCTTTGCAAAAGCTTCTGTTTTCATATGTTCTATCTTAAAACCTAATTTCCTTAATTCCTTAACAGGTATCTCAGGTGTATCTTCTATAATAATTATTCTATTATGCTGAGGTATTTCTAAAAGAAGAGAAGTTAATAACGATGTCTTACCAGAAGATCTAGGACCTGTTATAAGAAGAGAGTTTTGTCCATCGATAAGATAACTTAACAGTCCAGCTGTTTTATGATCTAACATATTAGCAGCTATCATTTCAGTTAATGTCCATGGTTCTGATTTTCTTCTCCTAAAAGCAAAACCTGTTCCGTTGTATGTTGATGGAGGATGTATACCACAAACACGTATTCCATGCTCTTTAATTTCTGTATGTAAAACAGGATTACTAGCATCCATAGGTCTACCAGAATTAGCTCTTAGACGTGTGATTAACTTATCAATTTCATCTTTTGTCATGAAAATATTTGTTAAACATTCACCAAACTCAGAATGAACTATATGAACTAAAGAAGATCCAGAATCTATGTAAATATCCTGTATGTCTTTATCCTCTAACAACGGTTCAATAGAACCATATCCTATTGTGTGCCTATAAACAATATTAAAAAATATTTCCTTGTTTTTGACATTTAGATTATCTATTAACCCATGTATTATTTTTTTAAATTCTTTTTTAACTTGTTTTGGATGGAAATTTATATCCAATTTAAGATTACAAATATCTTCAAATATAGAATTTATTAAATTATTTTCTTTATTGGTTAAATTTATTTCAGGATAGTTTATAAAATAAAAATTATCTGGCCTATGATTTAATTTATGTATTGATACAGTAGTGTCCTTTACTAAATATTTTTTTTCTAATTTGCCTTTAGGTTTTACGGTTTCTATATAAGCAGATACTATTTCTGGAATAAGAACAGGTGAGAAAACTTTAGAATATGTTCTATGAATATTATCAATCTTAAATGATTTTTTAATAAGTTCTGTTTTTTCTAATGAGTGCGTCATTTTTTTAGTTTTTCTATTACACTTCTTACATTTGTTTTTGTGAAGATTGTAGTAATATGTTAACGGGTCTGACCAAGAATTTTTTAGTAATACTCTACATTTTTCACAAAGATTTATTTTTTTAAATGAATTTAATTTTTTTGACACTTCCTTAATATCTGAAATTTGATTAGAATTAAATATTCTCTTAAATGGTTTTATGAAAATTAATTCATCAACATTATTTTCAGGATATACCATAAGTTTGAACACATGCTTCCTACAAAAAGAATTATTAAAAGATGCATTTGACAAAGAACCAAAATCTATAAACATTATTCTTTTATTGGCAATATCGAGAATCTTGTGGGAACATCTATTTTTTATACTATTTTCACTGTATTCCAATGGCATATTTAACCTATGAGGGCCAAAGGTTTTAAATGGGTACTATAGATAAAGGAATCTCAGCAACCCCTGTAATCTTCCTAGGACTAGTTCTAATAGCAGGTATAATGATGCTAAGTTTTTCTGACATAGATATGCGAATAGTTAGTGGGATAGGAACTGAAAGTGTTCTAAATAAATTATATTTAGAATATTCGGAAAATTTAATTTCTCATGAAAACCTCCTATTGTTTTATTCTATAGAAGCTGCATCAGTCTATGATAATAAAAATAGTATAGAAGAATTTTTAGAAAAAAAACTATCATCTAATATTCGTATAAAAAAATGTGAAGAAAACTATTTTACAATAGAAAGCAATTACAATTACATAAATTATATTGAAAATACAAATATTGAAAAAAACATTTCTATAACTAAAAACATAACATGTGAATTAATTGAACGTTTTTGTAAACTAAATATACAATGTGATAATGGGCAATTCAATTGCAATTAATAAACCAGATAAACCAATTTTATTTATGGATATTATCAAATCACACGGAAGCAAAGTTAGGTTTGATCCTAATAGAATTATAAAAACTTGTATGCGTTCTGGACTTTCCATAGGAGATGCAGAGGAAGTTGCTAAGATAGTAGAGTCAAAAATATACGAGGGAATAACTACAAGAAAAATATTGAAAATCACTATTTCTGAAATAAGAAAAAAAGACAAAAATTCTGCAACAAAGTACGACCTAAAAGGAGCTATAATGCGATTGGGCCCAGATGGTTTTGTATTTGAAAAGTTTGTTTCTAAAGTTCTCCAATCAGAAGGCTACAAAACAAAAACAAATATAATTGTAACTGGTGCGTGTGTACAACACGAGATAGACATCATCGCAGAAAAAATTAAAAAGTCTATGATAGAATGTAAATATCATAATTCATCTGGAATATACACAGGAATAAAAGATATCTTATACACTTACGCAAGATTTCTAGATCTTAAAGAAGGTTACTCATCTGGTAAGTGTGAAAATTTTTCAGAAGCTTGGGTTGCTTCAAATACTAAATTTTCTTTAGATGCAATACAGTATGCTTCTTGTAAAGGAATGACTTTACTAGGATGGAACTACCCACAAGAAAATAGTTTAGCTAAAATGATCGAAAGAAATAAAATTTATCCTATAACTATACTAAAATCAGTCTCACCAGAAATCAAGAAGGAGCTATTGAAGTATAATATAGTAACCATAAAAGACATTTTAACTAAAAAACCCAAAATAAAAAACATTTCTCAAGTTTTATCAGAAGTTGAGCAATTAACTAATCAGTAGTTACACAAAATAATCTATACCCTATTTTATCTAAATGCTTAAATATGTTAGAACGTATCTTTCTGTTACTCGTTGATTTGAAAATAGTGTTAACTAGCGATCTTACTCGGAGGCTGATTAATTGATAACTAAGATTATTAAGAGAAATGGTGCAATTGTTGATTTTAGACAGGAAAAAATTACTAATGCTATATGGAAAGCATTAAAAGCTACAGGTGAAAGAGACAGGTCTGTCTCATCTCAAATTTCTGATAGGGTTATGCTTGAATTAGAAAAGAATTTTTCTGAAGAACACCCACCAACAATAGAACAAATACAGGATTTTGTTGAAAGTGTATTAATGAGTTCAAATTTAGCTAAACCAGCTAAAGCTTACATACTATATAGACAATATCGATCTGAATTAAGAAGAGAAAAGAAACTTGTTCTTGAAAAAACTGAAATAGACGAGGTTGATAAACAATTTGATATAAACTCTCTAAGAGTTTTAAAATCAAGATACTTGAGAAAAGATGAAAATGGAAAATTAATTGAATCCCCAAAAGAACTTTTTTCCAGAGTTTCAACCCACGCGTTCATACCTAATCTTCTATACCATTCAGATGTCTACAATAAAAATGGTGGAGAAAAAATAAATCCAGAATCAGAACTAGATGAAGTAGAAAATGAAAACAAATACCACGTTGGTAAGTTCAAATTAAACAGATATCATTTAAGGGCTTTGAAAAAAGTTTACAATGATTTTAACAAGTTAGGAAAAATGAAAGTTGACTGGAACAGTTTCCTAACATTATTGAAAACAGGACATTTCAGTTCAATGGAAAAGGAATTACTAGATTTTTACAAACTTATGGTTGAAAAAAGATTCTTACCAAACACACCAGCAATAGCAAACTTCGGTTCACTTTTAGGAATGGGAAGTGCTTGTTTTGTATTGGGTGTAAAAGATTCTATGGAAGGAATAATGGATACTTTGAAAAGCGCAGCTATTATTTTCAAATCAGGAGGAGGAGTTGGTTATAACTTTTCAGAATTACGACCTGAAGGAGACTTTGTAAGAACAACTTGTGGAGTTGCTTCTGGACCATTAACATTTATGCGAATGTTTGACGTAATGACAGAGGTTGTTAAACAAGGTGGAATAAGACGTGGTGCAAATATGGGTCTTATGAATGTTGATCACCCTGATATTGAAAAATTCATAAAAGCAAAAACAGGAAACAAAAGTTTAACTAACTTTAATATTTCTGTTTTGATTAAAGATGATTTCTGGAAATATTACAATGAAAACAAACCTTATCCTTTAAGAAGTCCTAGAGATGGAAAAGTTATACGAGAAGTTGACCCAAGAGTTCTTTTCGACATGATTGTTTACCAAGCATGGGAATCAGCAGAACCTGGAATTATGTTCTACGATAATATAAACAAAAATAACCCTTTCCTAAAAACACTTGGACCAATTGAATCGACAAACCCATGTGGAGAAGTTTTACTTTATCCAAACGAATCATGTAACCTAGGAAGTGTAAATGTTTTAGCATTTGTAAAAGAAGATGAAACAGGAAAAATTTATTTTGATTGGAACGGTTTAGCTGCGACAGTTCAAACAGCTGTAATGTTTTTAGATAATATAATCGATGTTAACAGATTCCCTCTACCTGAAATAGAAGAGATGTCAAAGAAAACACGAAAAGTCGGATTAGGTGTTATGGGTGTGGGGGATTTAATGTATGAATTAAAAATCCGATATGATTCTGAAGAAGGCCGAGAATTTATGAGCAAATTAATGGAGTTCATAAATTTCAATTCTAAACTTTCATCAATTGAAATGGCAAAAATACGAGGAGTCTTCCCAATATATGATCAGAGTTTCTACTCAGAAGGAGACATGCCATTTTCAGGTTTCTATGATAAACAAAGTTGGAAACAAGACTGGATGCACATTGCAGAACAAGTTAAACAACATGGAATTAGAAACGCATACACAACTGTTATTGCACCGACTGGTTCTATTTCAATGATTGCCGGAACATCTTCTGGTATGGAACCTGTTTACAGTTTAGTTTTCGAGAAAAATGTTAAAGTTGGAAGTTTCTACTATGTTGATCCTATATTCGAAAAGGTAATGCGTTCTTTAGGATTACACGATGAACAACTAATGAGAGATGTCTGCGACCATGGAGGAAGAATACAAGATATAAGATACATACCAGAATCTGTAAAGAAAACTTTCATAACAGCAATGGATATAACTCCAGAAGAACATATTCGAGCTCTAGCAGCATTCCAGAAATGGACAGATTCCTCAATTTCAAAAACAACAAACTTCCCTGCAGATGCTACAATGGAAGACATGAAAAAATGTTACATACTTGCATACACTCTTGGTTGTAAAGGAGTTACTGTTTACCGAGATGGTTCTATAAAAGGACAAGTTCTAGTTGCACCTAAGAAAAAGACATTCAAAGAACCATCCAAATTAACTAGTTTTGAAAAGGTACCAACTGTTCAATCACCTGCACCAATCGAACATGTTAAGCTAGATGGTGGACAAGAAATCCTTAAAGAAAAAATAGAAAACATCCCACATGTTAAGAACGGATTAACAAACTGTCCAAAATGTGAGAATAAACTAGCAACAATTGAAGGATGCTTAACTTGCCGAGATTGTGGTTGGGGACTTTGCGCCTAGTACCTTTTTTCTAACAGCAAAAAGTTGCACCAAAAAATATTTTTATATCTTCTCTACCAAAGAAATAACATGAAAATATCACATGATAAACGAAAGAAATTAATGTCTATATTCATTTTAATTGTATTTGCAGGAAGCACTCTAGCTTTTGCATTCTTATCTGTTTTCTCAGACGGAAACACAGCTCAAGACCCAATTGAAGAAACTAAACTAACAATATTCAAATTTGACAGACCTCTTACAGCTGCAGAAGAAACACCATACCAAAAACAAGACATAGTTATTCTGAAGTTTTATTATTCTAACGATTGTAGTAATTGTAGCGACATTGACTTAGAAGTTGAGCAGTTATGGACAGATTCCAATAATCGCATTCTTCTAGAAAAAATCAATACAGATGAATATTCAGTTAACAAAAACACACCTTCCATCGAGCTAAAAGGTTCTAGAAGCAAGATTCTAACTAGTTTTGACAACTTAGAAAATGAGGTATGCAACCTTTATTTCGACGCTCCTAGCAATTGTGACTAATCTAAAACCTTTTTATCTTATTCTAACTATTATCAAATATGCTTACTAGAGAGGACTTGCTCAAGCCAGAGCATTTTAATCTAAAATTTTTCAAGCAGAACGGCTTTCTTAGACAGAAATGTAAAAAATGTGGTAATAATTTCTGGGCTACTGTTCAACAAGACGAGTGTGGCGATGCTTCTTGCGTATCCTACAATTTCATAGGCAGCCCAGTTATTCCTGGTAAGTTAACTTGGAAAAAAATAAGAGAAAAATACATAAAGTTCTTTGAGAATAACGGACACCAGTTTGTTAAAAGATATCCTGTAGTTGCACGATGGAAACCAGATACTTTATTCACAGGAGCTGGTATTTTCAATTACATGCCTTGGGTACTTAATGGATCAGCTAAACCACCAGCAAACCCAGCTTTAACAGATCAACCATCTGTCCGTTTCGTAGATATAGACAATGTCGGTCTAGGAACAGGTCGGCATTGTACTGAGTTTTCTATGTTAGGCCATCACGTATTCAATAGCCCAAAGCAAATTTATTGGAAAGAAAAAGCAATTGAACTTTGCCACGGATTTTTCACAAGTGAACTTAAACTTCCTCTTGATAAAATAAGTTTTGTTGAAAATCTTTGGAAAGGTGGCGGAAATGCAGGACCTTGTTTTGAAGTAATGTCAGGTGGAAATGAAATAGCAACTATGGTTTTCATGGAATTTGAAGACCGAGGAGGAATCTACTCTCCAATGAAAATGAAAGTAGTTGATCCAGGTTACGGATTAGAAAGAATTGCATGGGCTTCACAAGGAACTCCAACAATTTACGATTCAATTTATCCTAAAGTAATTAAATTTTTACGGAAAGAAGGAAGAATAAAATCATACAATAAAAAAGTATTTGAAGAATTTTGTAAACTTTCCTCTTGCATGAATGTTGAAGATGTTAACGTTGAAGAAGAGAGAAAGATACTAATTGATATTATTGGAAAAAAGCTAGGTACTACCCCAGATGAAATAATGGAACAAGTTTACCCATACCACAACATCTATAGAATTGCCGATCATTCTAAAGCACTTGCCTTTATACTTGGCGATGGAGTTGTTCCTTCTAATATTCAGGAAGGGTATTTAGCAAGGTTATTGATACGACGAGCTCTACATTCAATAAGAAATCTAGGAATGGCTTTAGACCTAGGAACAGTTGTTGAGCAGCAAATTAACGAGGTTAAAGATATTTACCCAGAACTAGATGAGAAAATGAAAAACATTTTAAAAATGGTAGAGAGTGAAGAAGAAAAATATAAATCAAATATGAAAAACGCAAGTGGGAATGTCAAAAAATTCCAAGACATTCTTCTTCGCGGAGGAAAAAAGAAATTTGATAAAAAAAGTTTTGTAATGCTTTACGAGTCATACGGATTAAATCCAGAAATTGTTAAAGAACATTTAGATCTTCCTTCTGAAAGCGTGACAGCTCTAGATATCAAAGAAGAAATACGAAAAAACCTTGAGGAAGAAGAAACACGAAAAAAACGAACAGGTGATTATCAATCAGAAGATCAATTAGCTTTTCTCGACGGTTTACCACAAACAGAAATACTATACTATGAAAAAGAAGATTTATTTAATTTTGAAGCGCGAGTGCTTAAAGTTTTCGACAATTTAGTTGTACTAGATAAATCTGGTTTCTACCCTCGGGGTGGAGGAGCTGAACCTGATTTAGGAACAATTGGATCAGCAAAAGTAATTGACGTTGAAAAGAAAGGAAATATTATTGTTCACACTATAGAAGGGCAAATTGATTCTGTAACTGTAAAATGTAGCGTGGACATGGACCGACGAGATAGAATAGTTCGCCATCATACAGGTGCACACGTAATTAATGGTGCTTGTCAGCGCGTGCTAGGTCCACATATTTGGCAACGTGGTACTCGTAAGGGAGCTAACAAAGCTCACTTAGACGTCAGTCACTATGAGATCCCTTCACCAGAACAAATTAGAAAAATAGAAAATATTTCTAACGAATTAATCAAGAAAAAAGTAAATATTGAAAAGAAAGTTTTCGGTCGAACAGAAGCTGAACAGAAATTTGGTTTCCGAATTTATCAAGGTGGTGTAGTACCAGGTGAAAAATTAAAAATAGTAAACATACCTGGTTGGGATGCTGAAGCATGCGGCGGTCTGCACAAAAACAATACAAGTGAAGTTGGTAAAATAATAATTAGCAAAATTGAAAAACCACATGACGGAGTTATCAGATTAGTTTTCCGAGCAGGACCAGCTGCAGAAGATTGGTTGGTCTCAAGGACCAACATCTTGAAAGAATCTGCAAAAGTTTTAGGAGTTAAAGATTCTGATTTACCAAAAGCTGTGAAACAGCTTTTAACTAAGTGGAAAACTCTACGAAAGCGACTTGAAATAAAAAATAAAAAAGAAGCTGCAGATTTAGCTAAGAAAATAAAATCTGAAAAAGTCGGCAGCATCGAATTAGTTGTTCAAGAGGTCGACGGCGACATGAAAAAACTTCAAGAAATGTCTAGAACATTGGGCAATGACAATACTTTCATCACTCTATTCGGAATAGGAGAAAAGATTTCTGTATTTTGTTCAGCTGGAAAGAACGTAAACATAAACGCAGGATTAATAACAAGTAAACTTTGTTCTGACCTAGGTGGAAAAGGTGGAGGATCCCCAACACTAGGTCGAGGATTTGGTGTTGACAAGTCAAAGTTAGCAAAAATAAAAGATAAAATTAAAAAGGAATTGATTGTATGAATGCAAATGATATTTTATTAGAAACTGCACATGAATTAGGTAGTATAGACATTGAACAATTACCACAGCTTCTAGCTAAGTTTAAATCTGAAATCGCTCAGATGGAAAAGGATCTTTAGTAAATTCTATTGGTTAAAAATTGATTTTTTATCAAAAAGAAATTTTCTAAAAGACAATGTTGCAGGAATTATATTAATTATAACTGTAATAAAAACTAGCATTAAAGCTAGTTGAGAAATATACTTGTCTTCAATTTCAGAATCTGAATAAGTTCTAATTTTTTCTGGAAATATTATATCCCTTAAATTACCGTTACGTATTTCATCAGAGCCTTCTATAATGAAAGAATATGATAAAAGCTGTATTAGATATTCACCTGACTTTGAAAGAAATATTGGTTTATCTGACAAACAGTGACTATATTCTATTTCATTATATGATATGTCATGAAAGACAGCAGTACAATACTGATGTATTCTATAATTATCTTCCATAAAAATTTGAGCATCTATTTGAAAATCAGTATAATTATTATTTAGTGAATTTATTATAATATCACATGATATATCAGATCCTTGTCTAAAATATGTATCACCAATAGGATTACATATTACCATAAACGAATTTCCCATACTATCTGACCATTCAGAAGTATATGCCCTAGTCTCCAATATTGAATTATTTATAAAACTTGTTGCAAAAAAACCTACTATTAAAATTAATACTGCTATGAGAAATGTCCAAAATATTTTATCTAAAAAAACATTTGGCTCATTTTTAGATATTTCAATAGATTTATTATACATAATTTTATGTTGTTTATTGTCATTATCTATATCCATTATTCTTTTTTGCATATAATAGAGGAAACCCAATAAAAATACCCCAAAGACAAAAACTACAATAGAATAATTAAAATCCCCACCGATATTACTAACTAGGAACCAAAAAATACTACCTACACAAATAGCCATTACCCAGAATATACTTCCAGTGGCAATATGGAAATTATTGTCTGCTACCATATGCCTATTCATAATCTAAAACTTAAATAATTTCTTAATATCTCTCAACATACCTCTTTTCTCGGCTTGAGCCCAATTCCTTACGGAGGCTCAAGTCTCACAAAAAAGAGGTGATGTATGTGATTGAATATAGAAATGAATTTAACTGTTTAGATGAAATATCTAATTCTCTACAGGATTGGTGTTTATTGTGAAACCAAGAGAATTTCATATATGGGAGTTTCCTAAAGATAAAGTTAGAGTTCTCTTCAATGTTAAAACTCAGAAGAAATTCTTTAAAGATTGTAAAAATGAATTTAATAGTTTAAAGGACTGTTCAAAGTATTTAGGTATAAAATATGGAACTCTACTTACTTGGAAAAATTCTAATTTATTCATACCATTGTGGGCAATAAAAAAAATAATTAATAAGCTTTCTTGGGATTGGAAATTTGTAGAAAAAAATATAATAGCTTACAAAGGCAATGGTCATGGAAATGCTATAAAAAACCCTAAATTACCATTAAAGGAATCACCAGAACTGTTTGGAGTAATGACTCATTTGATATGTGATGGTCACGTGGATAAAAAAACAGGTATGCCAAGTTATATCAACAAAAATAAAGGACTTATTAATAATTTCAATATTCTAATTAAAAAATCATTTGGAAATAGTCATGTTAATAGGGTTAAAGGAAAGCGTGCATATTTTATTATTTATCCTAAAGTGATAGCCGATTTAATAAAACATTTCTATGATATTAAATTTCATAGTGAAGATTCTTATTTTCCTAAGGAAACATTCAGTCTCCCAAAAGAATTTTCTTATTCTGTCATAAGAGCGGTTGTAGATGATGAAGGAACAATTAGAGATAATAGAATTGCTATAAGAATGAAAAACAAAAAATTAGTTGAACAAATAAAAACGATATTACTTAATTTTATCAAAAAGAGTGATTTAATGAATATTAAACAGCGGGGAGATTTTTTTGATATTGCTATAAAATCAAAAGGTCTTTTACAATTTAGAAACAAAATAAAATTGATTCATCCGATGAAAATAAATGATTTAGACTATGCTATTAAAAAACAAAAACTCAGAAGTAGGGGTCAGAGATATCCAAAAGGATATGCTCAGAAAGAATTATTGAAGTTGTTGAATAAAAAAAGTATGAAAACTAAAGAATTGTCACAAAATCTTTTTATTCAACTAAATAATACCAGTTTACACTTGAAAAATTTAGAATCTAAAAATTTTGTAAGACAAGAAAATGAAGAATATTCATTTAGATGGTTTATTACTGAAAGTGGTAGAAAGTATATTTCAAAATAAGAAAACCAACGAGCCGGTTAGAACTATTAGATACTCTTAGGACTAAGAAGATTAAAACTTCTTAGCCAAAGAGAGCGCCTTTCGGGACTAATCTAATTATCCAAATAGATTAGACAACCCGGCCGCTGCATCTTCACTTTTCTTTTCTGTGTCTTCTTCTTTTTCTTCTTTCTTTGCTTCTCCACTTGGAGCAGGTGCTGCTGCGACTGCTACTGGTGCAGCTGCTTTCTTCATTGCTTCTTCCACATTGACTCCGTCAAGGGCAGCAACTAAAGATTTTATTTGAGCTTCGTTTGAAGCTTCGCCTGTTGCATCTATTACTTTTTTTAGGCCTGCTTCATCTATTGGTTTTCCTGCGCTGTGAAGAAGTAAAGCACCATATACGTAGTTTGCCATATTACTTCTCCTCCTTTTTTTCTTGATCATTATCTTTTGTTTCTTCTGGTTTTGTGTCAGTTGATTCTTCTGTAGTATCAGTATCATTAACTTTTTCATCTGTTTTCTCTTCAGGTTTTGCCTCTTTTGCTTCTGGCGCATCAGGTACTAATTCTTTTAAAACATTTGCTTCACGAACAGCTTTAGCTAAAACATCATCAATAAAATCTTTTTCAAGAATACTTGCTTCAACACAAAGATTCTTTGCTTCACCAAAAGCTTTTGAAATAATAAATTCGATGTTTTCTTTAGTTGGGTAACATGCTTCAACTGATAAGTTGAACGCATAGTTACTTGCTTGTGCCAAGTTAGCTAGAGTTTCTACCTCGTCAATGTACAAAACATCTTGTGGGTAGATTGTTTCGCCTTCAAGAACAACTTTAACATTCAAACCAACTTTCATTGGTTTCATTTTCAACATTGAAAGCACAGAAGATAATTTATCATCGATTGTGTCTCCTGCTTTAGCAACTGTAACATCACTTAGAATCGCGATCTTTCCACCATCTACTTTAGATTTAATTTTAACAGAACTTAGAGTAGTCATAGCTGGACCAGGCATTAAATCTGTTGGTCCTGCTGAAACAATTATTTCATCTTCAGTAACATCGCCTACCTTTGCAGAGCAAGCTGATTTATTTTGAACAATAAATTTGTAAATCTTAAATGGGTTTTCTTCTGTAAGAATTAAAGCTGGCTGATCTGGAATATGTTCAATAAGAGATGTTTTTGTTTTTTCCAAAGCAAATCGCAAAAGTTTCTTTCGAACAACTTTTATCATTCCTCTTCCATGCAACTTAGCTTTTATTTCTTGTAAAGCTGCAGCAGGAAAACCTTTCAAATCAATCAAACCAATAATTGGATAATCAGAAATAAGTTTAGCTGTGTCATTTACAAGTTGCTCTTTCACTGGATTGACAGTTTCTCTTCCTGGCATAAAATCACTTACCTTTCACATTCAACTCTACAATCTCGGGCTTACCCATTGTCAATTTAATCATAACATTCTTTGTCTGTTCTTTGCCTCTAGGCAATGTAGCTTGAATACTTGATACGACTTTTTCAATATTCTCTGAAATTTTCTGATCATCCATGTCTTCTGTACCAACTTGTAACTGGATAACAGGAGAAGCTTTAAGAGCGATCTGAATTGTATTTCGTGCATTCTCTACCAGAGGTTCAACATTTGCTGTTGCTGGTGGAACTGGCTTTGGCATTTTTCCACGAACAGCTAGAACAGGTCCAAACACTTTTCCAACAGAAGGCATTATTGGCGCTTCTGATAAAAATGAATAACATTCTCTAGCTAGAGCTTTCATTTTTTTCTTGTTACCTTTGTAAGAATCAATTTCATCTCTTCGAATCATTCTAACTCCTTCAAGTTCTTTAACTTGAGGAATTAGGTTTCCTGCGAAAAAACCTATAATTTTCTGCTTTGGTAGTTTGTGCGGTAAAGTAAATTCAGTTTTGATTTTATTTTCAGCTTTTTTCATGTCAATATTTTTAAGATTTAGAATCATGTCTACACTTTGTTTAAATTTTCTTTTTGGTCCAGCTTTAACTTTTTGAATTGCTTCTATAAATTGACTCATAAAATCACTTCGCACAATCGCTACTGCCTAAGCAGTATTATTCTAAATAAGAGGTAGAAAAGGTATTTAAAGCTTACGAGCATGCTTCCCATCAATACTATTAGCTCTGATAAAGTCTCTACTATCAGATTCTATATTAGTCGGTATAAACTTCGATACTCGTTTTGGTTCAGATCTCTTTAATCTATGCTCTGGTGTTAGTTTTCTCAGTGGATCGTTTCCTTTAAGAGCCAAAGGAAACGGCGAAGAAAAAACAGGATATCTATAAAATCTAAATAATATCTCATTAGGTACTTCTCCGATCCTACTTGGAATATCAGCTAAAGTAACTTTTTTTCCATATGTTCCCAAATACCAGCCCATTAATTCATGTTCTTTAAACGGCGTATCATTTTCCCAATTTATAAAATATCTTTTTGCAACTACTCGATTTACTTGTTTTCTTCTACGATAAAGATGAACATCAATTAAACCTAAACCTTTAATTCTGCTTATATTCCCTTTAACATCATAACCCACAGTATCTTCAAAATAATTACCACTTATATCAGCATATGCTCCTTTAGGTTCTATTATCCAATTTCTAGAAAAATTAACTTCTTCTCGAGGTGCAACTGAACAAACATAGTGTCCTTTAACAGAAATCGGTATTGTTATTGCCATTGGTATAGAATCAGACATTTGTCTCCCCTAAATTTCCACATAATCATCTGACTGCTCTTCAGGCATGTCGCCTTCTTCCAAACTTCGCATCCGGTCATCAAAAGCTGCAATAGCTGCTGAAAAACCTTTTCGCATATCAAAAAGCCTGTTCTCCACATCAATGATCTTCTCTGCAATTTTGTCAACATCTGATTTGAAATCATCTTTAATATCATCTTTGTGTTTATTCAGTGTTTTTTCAATTGCACCTAGAGTGACCATGTTTGCTCCTGCATTAACAGGCATGTGAACATCACCTTTTCGATTCTCACGTAAGAAATTACCCATGTCCATAAGAACTGAGTGTATGTTTGCAAGTTTAGAATTCATATCTGTTATAACTCTCATTCCTGTTGAGTGTCCTTTTGTATCAGTTATGACTTTCAAGACAATAATGTCTATAATCATCAAAGCCATTAATCCAGGTAAAACTGGATAACCCAAAACCTGTAGCCCTAAAAAAATAACAGTAACTAACGATACAAACCAAAAGATCTTATTAACTGGCATGGAATTCATTCGGTGCAAAAGGATTTAAACCTTTTTTTACTGTTGATTTTCACCGGAAGTTAGGTATTTATTGTTTAGATCCCCAGTAATATTAATTATTTTTGTAGGAGATGGTAATATGAGTTTTGAAAAACCTGAAGATTTAGGACCTTTAATTGTTGCAGGAAAAGTAAAAGAAGTTTACGAAGTTGAAGGAAATACAAATCAAGTTTATATACATTCTACTGACAAAGCTACTGCTGGGGATGGAGAGCGAAAAGCAGTAGTAACAGGAAAATCCCTAGCAACTTGGGAAATGTCTTCAAGATTAATGGATTATCTAAACAAAAAAGGTTTTAAAACAGGATATATAGATTCCCCACTTCCAGGATACATAAGAAGTCATAAACTTGACATGGCAGCTCTAGAAGTAATCGGAAGAAAAGTAATAACAGGAAGTGCTGTTAGAAAATTTGGTTTGCCAGACGGAATTGTCATGAATACTGCAATAATGGAATATAATTGGAAAAATGACGATGAACATGATCCAGTACTACCAGTTGAACTACGTCCAATAATACAAGCTACATATGGTGATAATTCTTTCAGAGAAAGATTCCCTGCTTTGCCTGATTCAAATGAATTAGGACAGTTTATAGAAACAGGAAGAGTAATGGGTGAAAAACTATACATGCTTTTCAGAGAACACGGTTTGTTGTTTTGTGATTGGAAAACTGAACCAGGTTATTCAACAGAAGTTGGAAAATGGATGATAGGTGACTGGTTTACACCAGACGAGTTCAGGTTAAGAAAAATGGAAGGAATTGAAACAGTGGGTTATGAAACACCATTTTCAAGAACAAGGATAACTAACCTAGGAGCTCTAGGAAAACTAGACAAGCAAGTTTTCAGAGACGGTGGAAGTGTAGAAGAAACAAGTAGAATATATGGAGAAGCATTGAAGGTCTTTAGAGAAGTTTTCGAAGAGTATGGAAACTTCGGATGCGAACTACCTTAAACACTATTTCCGCCAACTAGGCTTGTAAGGTTTACTCTCAGATTTAGGATCTCTAAATACTGTTATGATCTTTGGTAATGTAATTAGATATTCATGTTTTAGTTCTGGCTGTAACATAAGTTCTCTCATTTCAGAATCAGACATACCCAACATCTCTTGCTGTAGCTCTCTTGCCGCATCATAGATATCTTTTCTTTTTTCAGGCGGACAGAAATCATAAGAACCATTTAGCTTAATTGATTTGCTGTCGTGAAGACCATCTGTGTAAGGTGTTAACTGTCTAGTCAAATCAGCAGCTTCTCTATGACCTGACAAAGTAATGTCAAACATTAAAAATATAGTTGGGATCGAAAATATTTATTACTTTAGTTGTGCATCGTATTTGCCTTCGTCAATTTCAGCTTGAACTTCCCGAGGCTTTTTACCATCGATAGTTACGCCACAACTCAAACATGTTCCAATAACTTGCTTAACAGCAACTTTCAAATCATACGAAATTGCCTTAGCCTTTGCAATAGAAACAACTTGATCAAAGCTCAAGTCACCTGCAAGAGGATCTGCATTTTCACCATCTTCTTTCCAAGCTGTTTTAGCTAGTTTGTCCTTCTTTAGTTCTTTCTTAATTAACTGAGAAACAGGTGGTGTACCAACTTCGATTTCATAATCTTTTGTAGCTGGATCAAAAATAATTTTAACAGGAACCTGAATACCTGCAAAGTCTTTTGTTTTTGCATTTATGTCCCCAATAACTTTTCCTATATCCATTTTTGCTGCGGCTAGAGCCGGTCCGACTGGTGGAGCAGGTGTTGCTTTGCCACCTTGTACTAATAATGAAATAGTTTTTTTACTCATTTTATTCACTTGCCTTTTCAATTTCTTCTTCAACTTTTTCTTCTTCTTCTGCCTGAGATTCTAGTACGCGTATCGAATCAAGAGATACTGTAATTGGAATTGGAATCGCCGCCTCAAGCAACTCTACTGTGATTTCTTCTTTTGCATCGTCAACTCGAGTAACTTTACCTTTTTCGTTCTTGAAAGGTCCTCCCATGACCTCAATTATATCTCCCCTGTTTACCTTAATCTCAATCTTTTTAAATTGAAGGAATTTCTTTACCTCATCAAAAGGAACTTCTTTTTTAATTATACCACGAATATGAGGAACACCCCGAACAACATCTTCCAGATATTCTAGTTCTGACTCAACAAAAACATAACCTTTAATTTCAGCTGGGTGGAAAAATGCTTTTACATCTGCTTGAGTGTTTCTAGCCCGAGTAGCTAAATTTTCCATAACTGAGTTTTCTCGTCCAACTGTAGTTCTTACAATAAATATCATGTACAACCTACCTCCATGTTGTTGAGTTGTACAGGCTGTTTAACCTGTCCAATTTTTAAAATGTTAAACATCATTTTATCACTTCACAAAAGTCCTGTTACTAGTTGGTAAATTAAAAATATCGAAAATCCAATTGCCCCAATAATCAACAGGCCAGACCCACTAATCTTAACAGAACTAGTAAATTCTTCTTTATCTGGTTTTCTAGCTACCTTAATTGTTCTCTTGTATCTGCTAATTCTATCTTTCCACGCTGATGGCGAGACATATTTTCCAATTCCCATTTTAACACCTACTAGAATGATTTGTATTGATCAGTAGTATATTTAAGCTTTATAGGATAGGGGCACCAGACCCGCCCCTATAACCTCTACCCTTGGACAAGTCTATAAACCATTATCTGATCTCTACAAGCTTGATTCTAAATTCCAGAGTTTTTCCAGCCAGTGGATGATTTGAATCACTATCAGGATTTATCTCACCGTAAGCTTCTGCAGGTGGTATTGAAACTTCTTTCTCTTCTCCAACTTTCATGCCGATAACAGCTGATTCAAACCCAGCAATCATCTGACCTCCACCAATAGTAAACATTAGTGGTTGACTATCTGTAGAAGTTTCCAAAAGTTCCCCATCAACTGTTAGCCAATAATCAACAGTAATTTGATCTCCTATTTCAGCTGCTGATTGTGGGCTTATCATAGAACCTCCAAACCATCCTATTACAAAAGCTGCTAGAAAAATAACAGCCAAATATTGTTTTTTCATGGTTATAGACTAGAGTTAGAATTTAAATATCTTCTGTCAGTAATTCTAAATATGAAAAGATTAATACACAGCATACTTACACCATTTATTTTCAAACAGCCCATTCTAAGCAGCGGAAAATATGAAATAAGATTGAAAACACCTGATGGGGAATCTAATCCTTCTGGAATTTATTGCAATTCTTATTTTCATGCATTGGTAGAGAAAGCTTGGTATAACACAGATCCTCGTTCTGATGCTTATGGATTAAGGGCTTCTATTTCCAGATGTTAAACTATCATACAACCATCTAAATTGTTCTGGATGTTCTTTGAACACATTTACTAAATGGTTAGGACAGTCATATTGGTGACATTGTAATGATTTACCATCTTTACTAAAAGCATAGCAAACTTCTTGCTCTTCTCCAACTGATGGACAATTTATTTTACCTGTCATTTATACCACATCTATTCCAAATAAGTTTTCCAGTTCTTTAGCTTTTTCCTTGGATACTTTCGAAGATGGTCCGTAGTAGCTGCCGCCTTTGACACCAGTTACTACAACCATTGCTTGTACAGCATCACCTAGATCTTTGTCAATCTGAGCTCCCCAAATAATTTTTGCATCTGGTGACAACTTAGAAGAGATTGACTCAACAATTTGTTGACACTCTTTAATTGTTACATCCTGCCCACCTGTGATATTTACCAAAGCTCCTTTTGCTCCGTCTATGTCCACGTCAAGCAATGGATTATTCAATGCTTTCTGCACTGATTCTAAAGCACGGCTGTCAGAACTTGACTCTCCCATCCCAATCATTGCAAGTCCACCGTTAGTCATAACAGCTCGGATGTCTGCATAGTCCAAGTTAACCAGTCCTGGTTTTGTAATTAATTCTGTCATTCCCTTTACAGAGTTAACTAAAATTTCATCAGACACTTTGAAAGCTGCCATTATAGAAACATCAGGCACAAATTCCAAAAGTTTGTCATTTGGAATTAAGATCAATGTATCCAGCTTTTTTTCTAGTTGATCTAATCCATAATTAGCATTATCCATTCTCTGTCGTCCTTCCATTGTAAATGGCATTGTCACTATACCAACTGTTAGTGCACCCATTTTCTTGGAAAGTTCTGCAACAACAGGAGCTGCTCCTGTTCCAGTTCCCCCACCTAATCCACAAGTAATAAAGACCAAGTCACTTCCTGCAATAGCATCTTTTATTTCTTGCTTGTTTTCCTTTGCAGCTTCCATTCCAATCTTTGGGTTTGCTCCTGCACCCAATCCTTTTGTCAAAGTCTTTCCAATTAGAATTTTTTTATCAGATTTAGTATAAAGTAAATCTTGTGCATCTGTATTCAAAGAGACAGTTGTCGCTCCAATTATCCCAACTTCACTCATTCGAGAAATAGTATTATTTCCTGCGCCCCCAACCCCAACAACATGTATTCGCGCTTGTTTGTTTTTTAACATTTCAATTAATTCTTGATCATCATCAGAAGATCCTCTTTTTTCAACACTAGCCATTATAACAACCTCCAAAAAGTATGAAAGTTCTTAGTGTCTAATAGATTTAAACCTAACGATGCGATTATAAGACTCCTTATAATCAAATAAAAAGCATATAAATGTCCGAACGCTAGGATAACTATGAAAATTAGAACACTAGCGCTATTGATCATGTTTGTTTTTATTTTTTCACATCTAGGTTCAGCTGTTGATATTGATTCTTCTTTAAGATTTGTTACATGGGAAAGTGATGATTGGGGACAACAGCAAGATAGTGCACTTTACCTACCTAACAATTCTTTTTATGAAAATGTTCTAGCTTTGGGTCAGGATTATGGTGCAGCTGATTCATGGACTACAAGTTTAGAAACATTATCTGACACACAAAGATTTTTACAACACTGGAAAAGTTATTCTGCCTCTGTAGGAAAACATGTTCCAATAACACCATTCTTTGTAATGGGTTATCCTGATTACGACGCTATAGAACAAAAAAATTATACTAAAATTGTTACTAAAAATATAACTCAGGGACACAATCCGGTCTTTCCAGAAACAGAAGGACTTCTAGACATGTATGTTCAAGGATACCAAGACCAGATCTGGATGCCACAATATCATGGATATCTTCATTTCAATTACAGAACATGGTTATCACAATTAAGAGAAAATGATCCAGTTGCTCATTATTTATTTGATAATAATATAGTTGGAATAAACAGATCAGAAGGAGGTTCAGCTTCTGCTTACTATTATCCATCATTGTCTTCAGAATACAAAAATGTTGCTAAAGATCCCAATAGCACAGATCCAATGCTTCGTAATTTTAGTATACCATATAATGAAACAGATTGGTTAGTTTCAAATGGTAAGCAAGTTTTCTATGATTTGTTCGGATATCACCCAACATCTACAGTAGCTCCAAATTATCAAGCTGGTTGGAATACTATTTCTGTTTGGGAAGACCAAGGATTTAATGGAATGACAGGACATGTTACAATGCCTGTCGAAACATGCGAAAGATTAAATCAGGCAGGTTGTAAGACACGAGATTACGAAACAAACATGAGTATTATTGATAAAAGAATAGAATGTGACTTTTTCTGGATGGGTAAATACAACCCACCTTATTGGGAATCACAATACTGTAAAGGTAAAATTGAATCATATGTGACATCAAGCCAATTTACTGCAATTACAATACATGCTGGAGGATACAGATCTTCTGTAAATGGTTTTGGTGCAGATCAGATGTATAATAATTTAACAGCACTTCAGAACTGGATGACTCAAACCTATCCAGATATTATTTATTTAACAACTCCAGAAATGCACCAGATAAAAACTCGAGGATACTCAATCCAACCTTGGTACAACAAAACAATTGTTAGAAATTATTTACAAACTGATAAAGAAATTTCTCTAGGTGGTAATGATTCACCTAGTTCAATCTCTTGGAACATGGATAGAGTAGTTGTTCAAGAAGTTAATGGAGACGAAGTAGAATGGGAAAACCAAAATATGAATATTGTCTTCACAGCTGAATCTGAAAAAGAATATGAAATCTACAACGGAGAAAAAAGAGCAAAACAAGTCAATTCATGTCAAATGATAACAGAAGATGCTATTCTAACTCAGAATATAACTGGCTTAGACAGAACTTGTTTTATTATACATGGAAAAAACATAATTTTTGATTGTAATAATAATGTACTTTCTGGAACAGGAAAAACTAGAAGCGCTCAAGGAATACATGTGAGAAACAGTGAAAACGTGACCATAAAGAACTGTAATGTAAACGGCTTTGCAGTTGGAGCAAAAGCACTACATAGTAAAAACATTTATTTTAAAAATATAGACTCAACTGAGAATACCGTTGGAATAGAATTCTATAAAGCAGAAAACAGCCACATATCAAACAGTGTGGCAAATTCAAATGAAAAATACGGAATAAAAATATATTATAGAAAAAACAACAGAGTCGTTGACACAGAAGCAAACAACAATGGGAAATACGGAGTATACATTTACAGAAGTAATGACAACATATTAGATGGTTTAAAATCTAATTCAAATGGGAAACACGGCATCTACATTTACAGAAGTAACAATATATTGTTAGACACAGTAACTTCTCAATCAAATACACAATATGATCTGTACACTCGAAGAAGTTCAACTACTGTACAATACAATAATATAGGAACTACAAAGAAGAGAAGATAATTAATCTTTCTTTGGCTCTTCTTTAGTCTCTTTAGGAACTTCAAATATCTCTGAGAATTTTACAGCTGTCTTTTTTATGTGCTCTCGAATATCTTCTGAGATTTTCTTTTTCATTACTGGGTGAATTATTGGAGGAGCAATTATCTCTACCTGTTCCCCAACATTTACAGTCAACTGCTCTGGCTTTATTTTTGTATAAAATTCAACCAGACCTTTGATCTTCTCATCTTCCTTATCTATCAAAGATTTCAACTCAATATCATATTCAAGAACTTTTCCAGCTAAAGGATTATTAAAATCTACTTTTACTCTACCAGAATTGACTGACAACACTCTCCCCTGTCTATTATCAGCATTAATAACCATTCCAGGAATTGGATTTGTATTGTGCTTTCTAAACTCAGTTAGAGGAACCAGTTTAATCAATTTAGGGTTTCTCGGACCAAATGCTTTATCTGGCTGGATCTGAATTGTTTTTTTGTTACCAACTTCCATGCCCAAAAGCTCTTCATCCAGACCTTTCAAAACATGTCCAGCTCCAAGAATAACACATAAGTCATCCCCATTGTCAAACATCTGACCTGACTCTTTTATCTTTCCTGTGTACTTTATTCGTACAAAATCATTGGTTTTCATGTACAACCTACCTCCATGTTGTTGAGTTGTACAGGCTGTTCAACTTGTACACTCTCTAAAACGTTGAACTTCATACAAACACTTCCTAAGTTGATATTTATAAATATTATAGATACGCATATAATCAGATGCGAATTCCATATCAGGAAAAAGATTTCTTCTCTCTTTTAGAAGAATCTGGGTATTTTGACTCTCTAGAGATTGACATCCTAGATGCTATGTTGTCTTTGAAGAAAGACGGGAAGCGCGAAGTCACTGCCAACGAAATATCCAAGGAAGCTGAGATGTCTGTTACAAATGCATACAAGTACCTTTACTCTTTGAAAGGCAAAGGATTAATTGAATTTAAAACTTCTGGTAAAAACAAAATTTTCTGGCTAGCTGAAAGCTCAAATCCATTTCCTAGACTATTCAGTGGAATTGGTAAAGAGTTCTTGCGAAAGCGAAAGCTGTTCGAAAGACTGGAAAATCTCTATAGAGGATATATCCCTGTTAAAGATGTTTGGCGAGGAGAGAAAATCAAAGAATCATTTGATGAAGGTTTCCCAGAAAGAATTGCTTATTTGTTTGATATTGCTAAAGATGAAATACTAATTTTCACAAAACAGTTTTATGACGATTATATTATATTGGATGCTATAAAGAGAGCTGTTTCACGAGGAGTGAAAATGAGAATTATAACTGAAATTGCAGATCAAGAATTAATCCACAAAATGAAGACGGCAGGTGTCAACTTGAAGATCGGTTTTGGTCATGGCCAAGGAGTTATAGTAGATAGCCGCCACGGATTAAACTTAAACATGAACGGTAGTGGTGAAATGTTTCTGAATTATAATACAGAATATAAATCAAAGTTCGAAGAGCTTTGGGAAAATGCTGATAGTCTATGACAGAGCATCCAGTTGAATTCAAAGTAAGAAATCAGAAAGTTTCAGGAATTATCAGCGTTCCAGATGAAAAGAACCCACCTGTAGTAATTTTAGTTCATGGTTTTGGCGTTGATATGAGTGAAGTTGGAACATATCCAATTCTAGCAGAAAAACTTTGTGAACAGGGTTTTATGGTATTAAGATTTGATTTTCGTGGACATGGAAAATCATTTGGGTCTTTAGATAAAATGACTATTGGTACTGAGATAGAAGATTTTCAGACAGCATTGGATAAGGTCTGCAATCTTGAAGTAAATAAAAATAAAATTGGTGTTGTTGCTTCTAGTTTTGGTGCAGTTCCTGTCATACTCTCTGGAGACCGTAGAATAAAATCATTAGTTTTGTGGAATCCAATTGTTCGGCCTAAAGAAGATCTTGCTAAATTGTTTGATATACATTGTGATAAAGGATGGCAACAATACATAATGCAAAATAAATTTTTACCATATAGAGGAAAAAGAGTTAATTGGGATTTTTGGGATGGAGTAAGATTAATGGATATGACAAAAGAAACACAAGATATACACGCACCAACTTTGATTCTTTATGCAGCAGAAGATCAATACATATCAGAAAAAAATACAAGAGATCTATTTTACGCTATTACAGGACAACGGGATAAAAAAGTTTTCCAAGATATGCATGGATTACGTGCAGAAGGAATTAGAGAACAGGCTATTAATGAATGTGTCAATTGGTTCACAAAGTGGTTGAAAATTTAATCAATTAGAATTCCTGGCTTTTCTGGCTCAGATGATCTAGCTTTATTCTCGTTGCTATCGTTAGCAGAAATAATTTCTACTTTACAACCAAACTCCTGTTCAATTTCTTGTTTGTTATCTGTAAGAACCTTTCCCTCATCTTTACTATCTAAAACAAGACCAATTAACGGTTTTCTCTTTTGCAAGCGCTGAATATAATTAACAAGTTCCTTACCTTCGTTTCTAAGTTCAGTAGCCATTATATCCTTTATCTCGCTACCGTCTTTAACCATTTCATAAACTTGATATTTCCAATCAGCGCAGGTGAATAGTGTAGCTTTTGATATTTTTTCTTTCTTAGTTAGCTTAATAATATCGTGAATATCTCGCCTAATCTCATTGATCAGCTGTTCCCCACGTTCAGCTTTCTGGTCAATTTTACCAACACTAGGCCACTTAGCCAGAGAGCAAAAACCTTTCTGTTTTCTAAGCTCCCATAGCTCTTCTGACAAGTGCGGAACAAAAGGGTTCATTAATATAGGCAGTTTATCCATGATTTCTTTCTGTATTTTCTCTGAAATGAAAGGAGATAATTTTATAAATTCATTTATAAAACTTCCAAGACCTTGTACTGCTAAATTCATCTGCAAGCTTTCTAGATTTTCTCCAACAGATTTAATTGTTGAGTTAAACCTAGAGAGTATGTACTTATCTTTTTTTCCGTTGCCAATAGAACACTCGTAATAAAAATCATATACTCGTTTCAAAAAATTATTCGCAGAGTAAACTCCTTCGTCACCCCACTCTAAATCTTTCTTAGGATTAGCAACAGCTAACATAAACCAACGAGAAGTGTCAGCACCATATTTATCTGTAACAGCTTCAACACCAATAACATTTCCTTTACTCTTAGACATTTTCTCTCCGTCTTTCAAAACCATTCCCTGAGTTAACAGCTTAGTAAATGGCTCATTAACTTTTGTCAATCCCAAGTCTTTGAAAACCTTTGTGAAAAACCGAGCATAAATCAAATGTAATATTGCATGTTCCACTCCACCAATATATTGGTCAACTGGCATCTGATCTCCAGTAAATATTTTTTTATTATTTTTAGGATCCATATATCTGAAAAAGTACCAACTAGAATCTACAAAAGTATCCATTGTATCTGTTTCTCGCGTAGCTGGTCCACTACAGCTAGGACATTTTACATTTACAAAAGCAGATTTAGCCAATGGGTTTCCTTCACCTGTGAATGTCACGTCTGTTGGTAATTCTACTGGAAGATCTTTTTCAGGAACAGGAACACCACCACACTTATCACAATAAATAATAGGAATAGGTGTTCCCCAATATCGCTGACGAGAAATTAACCAGTCTCTAATTTTGTACTGAACAGTTTTTCGTCCATACCTGTTCTCTTCTAACCAATCAGCCATCTTAGGAAGTGCTTCACAATTATTCATACCTGAAAATTTTCCAGAGTCAAAAAGAATCCCATCCCCAGTAAATGCTTCTTTAGCATTTCCTGCTTCTACAGGATTACCATCAGGAGAAATAACAAATTTCAAAGGTATGTCATATTTATGTGCAAACTCAAAATCACGTTGATCATGTGCATCAGCCATTACAATTCCTGTCCCATACATTAGCGCAAAATTAGCAACATAGATAGGAACTTTTTGATTGTTAACAGGATTGATTGCATACTTTCCTAAGAAACATCCTATCTTATCTTTTCCAGTTGGAGATGAGCGCTCAATAATAGATTGTTTTTTTATCTGGTTAAGAAATTTCTTAACTTCCTCTTCTTGTTCTGTTCCCTTTGACAGCTCAAGCACAAGTGGATGTTCCGGAGCAATAACCAAAAACGTAACACTATAGACAGTATCACACCGAGTTGTAAATGCAGGAAGCTCAGTGTCCCCACTCTTAAATAAAATTTCAGTTCCCTCAGATTTACCAATCCAATTCCGTTGCATTTGCTTTACTTTTTCTGGCCAATCTTCTAACAAATCAATATCCTTTAGCAGACGGTCTGCATAATCTGTAATCTTAAAGAACCACTGATTTAGTTCTTTAGCTTCTACATCTTTACTGCATCGCCAGCACTTTCCGTGCTCCACTTGCTCATTAGCTAAAACTGTCTGACAGTCAGGGCACCAATTAACAGGTGCTTTTTTCTTGTAAGCGAGACCGCGTTTAAGCATCTGCAAAAATATCCACTGATTCCACTTGTAGTAATCAGGTTTGCAAGTAACCACAAGCTTATCCCAGTCATAACTAAGACCCATTAATTTTTGCTGGCGCATTATTTCATTTATACAATCTTCAGTCCATTTCCACGGAGCAATTCCCCGCTTAATTGCAGCATTTTCAGCTGGTAATCCAAACGAATCATAACCCATTGGATACAGAACAGAGAAACCTTGCAACCGCTTGAACCGTGCAAAAGCATCTCCTATAGCATAGTTTCTGACGTGACCCATATGCAGCTTACCAGAAGGATATGGAAACATTTCCAGACAGTAGAACTTCTTTCCTTTCCCAGTAGAAAAAATATTATCTTTTTCCCATCTTCCCTGCCATTTTTTTTCAATACCTATATGATCCATAAAACCAGTTCCTCTTATAAGAATTTATAAGTTACTGTCTATAAATCTAGACTAGGGTACGCTCCCGTAGCTCAGCTTGGATAGAGCGCTTGGTTACTTACTGTAAATTTACAATAGGTAAGGTGAACCTTCTAAATCTAAGCGTTAGAAGAACAGATGAGCTTAATGCTCAGATGATGACAGCAAGAAGTCGAGGGTTCAAAGAAGCTTTTTGTTGGATTAATTGATGAAAAAAGCTTCATCAAAAAATGATAAAATTTCCAGCAAAAGTTCAGAAGATCCCCCCGGGAGCACCAATAAACCTTTTTATGTGGTAAGTTGGGTCAAAAAGCTTTAGCAAAAAAATAACTGGAAAAAGACGTACCAAAAATTTGGTTATCAATATGACAACATTTAAGATTTTAGTTAACGGATATGCCCGCAAGACTAGTGATGGCTGGCTAGCAACGCCAAACACAATTCTAATAGAAGACTCTGGAAAGAAAATCCTCGTAGACCCTGGAATGAATAAAGAGCTTTTGGAAAAAGGTATGGCCAATGCAGGAATTTCAAAAAGTGACATAGATTTAATATTTGTAACACACAGGCACTCAGATCATATATTAAATATTCGAATGTTTCCTGAAACAGATTACTGTGATCCAACTGAACTAATTCGCGGACAGAAAATAATTCTATACTCTGATAAAATTCCCGGAACATCAATTCAAGTTATTAAGACACCAGGTCATCTTGAAGACCACGCATCTCTTATGATCGATACTGATAAAGGAAAAGTTTGTATTGCTGGAGATTTATTCTGGTGGACAGATGATCAAGAACAGAAAACTGATCGAGAAAGTTTAATTAATTTAAAAGATCTTTCTGGTAACGACGAAAAAACTCAGATAGAAAGCAGAAAAAAGATTTTAGATTTAGCTGACTGGATAATTCCAGGTCATGGAAAAATGTTTAAGGTGATAAAATGAAAATTAATCTTGATGAATTAGTAGATCTTTGTAAAAAAGTTATGAAAAAATCAGGTATGGATGACAAAACAATAGAACTTGTTCTAGAAGAATATCTAGACGGTGAGTTACGCGGAACAGATAGCCACGGAATCGCGCTTATTAAAAAATTTGGAGTTGGAAAAGTCGAGTCTGAACCGTGGGTAATAGAAACAGATGAAGAAAACTATATGCTTGTTGATGGTAAAACAAATTATGGTCAAGTTGTTTTAGATGAAATATTTCCTAAATTATTAGAAAAAACAAAAAAACACAAAATAGCTATGCTTGGAATTCACAACATGACATCATATTCCCGTCCTGGTACCTATGCTCGCAAAGCAGCTGAAGCTGGACTAATAGGAATAATTACTAATTACAGTGGTCGACCACGAGTAGCTCCTTTCGGAACAATAGATCCTATTCTTGGTACAAACCCAATAGCATTTGGCATACCTGGAGATCCAGATATAGTTCTTGATATGGCTACTTCAAAAAGAAACTTTGCAAAGGTCCGCGTCAGCCAACGATTAGGCAACGATCTTCCTGAAGGAATGGCTATGGATAAAAACGGTGTACCAACAATTGACCCAGAAAAAGCAATGGAAGGCGCACTTTACCCTTTTGGAGGTTACAAAGGATCTGGACTTTGTTTAGTATTAGATATTCTTACACGATGTATGTTCAATATTAAATGGGAACCAGGAAAAGTTGCTAGAGGTTTTTTCTTTATTTTAATTGATCCAACTGCATTTGGTGATCTAGAAGTTTTCCGAAGAAATGTTGCTGAGTTAGAACAAGAAATTAAAACAGCTAGAAAATCCGGAGAAGTAGAAATACCAGGAGAACGCGGAGAAGCAAGAAAAGAAAAAATTCTAGAACAAGGTTGGATAGAAATAGATGATAAAATTATAGAGGAATTAAGGGCGATGTTGTGATGAATAAACAAGAAGCTATTTCTCTAATGAAAGAAAAAGTTACTGAAGAAAATTTACAGAAACATTGTTTAGCTGTCGGAGCTATAATGCGAGGATTAGCCAACGAGTTAGGTGAAGACAGTGAAGTTTGGGAGATATGTGGACTTCTGCACGATCTAGATTTTGAAGAAACAAAAGATAATCCAAAACAACATTCTCTAAAAACAACTGAGATGTTAGCAGAAAAGTTAGATGAGCCAAGCCTACACGCAATCCGCGCGCATAATTTTGAACATACCGGCGTACTTCCTGAGGGGAAAATGGACAATGCTTTGATATCTGCTGATGCTGTTTCTGGTTTAGGAATTGCAACTGCATTGCTTCGACCCACACACCTAGAAGGCATGACACCCAAGAGTTTAAAAAAATCTTTTAAGAAAAAAGATTTCGCTCGAAAATGTAGCCGAGAAAACATAATGTATTGCGAGAAACTCGGTCTTGAGAGCGGAAAGTTTTTCGAGATAACAATAGAAAGCTTAAAAACAATAGCAGGTGAATTAGGTTTATGATTTTAGTTTATGCAACTTTCCGGTCTGAAAGCGAAGTTAAGAAAGCAGCTAAGTTACTTGTCGCTGACAAACTTGTAGCTTGTGTAAATTTCTTTCCAGCTGGAACAACTTATTTCTGGAACGAGCTACGCGAAGGTACTGAATGGGTAGGAATTTTCAAAACCCGAGAATCTCTAGTTGAAAAAGTTTTTTCAATAATAAAGAAAAACAACACCTATGAAACCCCAGCAATATTCACAATTCCAGTGGGAGCAGTTGACCAAGATTACGAAAAATGGGTAGAAGAAGTGACCCAATAAGCTTTTTAACCATCCTAAAACAAATATTATTTGATAACATGACTATGATAATGGGTATTATATCTGGTAAGGGAGGCGTCGGTAAGACTACAACAGCTATTAATTTAGCAGCTTCTCTATCTGAACGAGGTTATAAGACTTTTCTAGTTGACGGAAACTTAACAACACCAAATGTATCACTACATCTAGGAATCCCTCTATACCCTGTTACTTTACACGATGTTCTTAGAGGAAACGCACATATTGACGAAGCAATTTATCATCATCCTTCTGGAGTCAAAGTAATACCAGCATCTCTTTCAGTAGAAGACATAGACGACCTAAACGTAGACAAATTCAGAGAAGCTGTGTTAGGGCTTACCTCAAAAAAAGGTTTAGTTCTAATAGATGGATCAGCTGGACTTGGTCGAGAAACCAGAGCTGTAATCGGAGTTTCTGACAGTATTATCATAGTTACAAATCCTGAACTAACAGCAGTAACAGATGCACTAAAAGCAATTAAAATTGCTAGAAGACTTAGAAAACATGTTATCGGAGTAATTATTAACAGAATACGAGGAAGAACACATGAAATGGAAACAGAAGAAATACTCGACATGCTAGGTATCCCAATTTTAGGAGAAGTTCGAGAAGACATAAACATTCAGCGTGCAACCGCAAAGAAAATACCAGTTATCCATCACTCACCTCGGTCAGTTTCCTCACGCGACTTCAAAAGAACAGCAGCAACTCTAATGAATGAACCTTACAAAGAAGAAAACATGGGCTTTATTGATTCTATAATGAACTGGCTAAAATACTAGTCGGTCAATATTTATTTCAAAACAAATTACTGGTTTTTCTAATCCCCAATTTTCTAAAACCTGTGGTGAAACTTCACCAATAACTCCTAGGTGTTTACCGCCAAGAAGAACCTCAGCTGATCTTCCTTCAATAAAAGTTGGATGAACAATTGGTTTTAGAGAAAAATCAACTTTCAAGTTTTTAGCCACCGATTCAAGCATAGATTTAGCTTCTGTATAATTTGCTTGATCATGTGTTACTAGAACTGCCAATTTTAGCTGATCTTTTTTATCTACAATACAATTACCAACTTCAAAGATCCTTTGAGGGAATTTATTATGTGTATTCTTAGAAAGAAATTCTAACATTGTTGGTATCAATGCGTTTCTCAATGAAGTATAATTTTTATTCATTGGGTTTTCTATTTGAGTAAGTTTAGGAGTCAAATTAACTTTTTTAGAGAGCGTCTCCTCACTCACAAGAGTGAATGTCATTATTTCCTGCAAACCAAATCCAACCATTAATTCCCTAACTTTATTAGAAAAAACTTCTTTTTTAGAAAGAGAACCAACTGTGTATATCTCTAGTGGGTCTGGTACAAATTTATTAAATCCATAAGCAATTGCAACATCTTCAATAATATCAACAGGATGCATTATGTCTGTTCTGTAACACGGTATTTCAACTCTAAGTGACTTCTTTCCAAACTCAACACCATATCTACCTTTTCTCAAAAGTCTACCCGCTACCTCTAGAGTAAAGTTCATTCCTATTAGAGAATTAATATCATTCAATTTAACTTCTATTTTTTCTGTTGATAGATCTGGTGTAACACATGCATGAGGCGATTGTATTTTCACAGAATATATTTTTCCTCCACGATCAGCTAAAGAAAGTGCCATAATATTTAAGACAATTTTAACAGTTTTCCAATCTGTTCCAGTAACCTCAACTAAAATATTTTCAGTTTTCTCTGAAATATTTCCTAAATCATTTGAATTTATTATCGGCGGAAGAGAAAGAACTTTTTTCTCAGAATCTAAAAAGATAGGATATTTTTTCTGACCAGATAAAATATTAGCAAATTCTTTTCCTTTATCATGCTTATCTAAAATTTCTTGAGGTGTAGCTTTCTTTTCCCAACCCAGCGGAACAAACGCGTTCTTGTCAGGAAATGTTTCTTCGTATCTTAGCGGAAATGTGACCATGTCAGCATTATACAAACCAATAGAAGCTTTTTTCCTGTTACGACCGTAAGTACCGTGAATTTTTTCCTGTTGCTGAATTAACTGCTCTAAAATATACTGAGTAAGCTTTACTCCTTTAACAACAGCACAAGCAATAAATGGCCGCTGCTTAACACCAGAAACTTTAACAACATAGTCGCTTTTATGAACAGAATATTTTTTAAGTCCGGTCTCAAGCCCTAGTTGACCGCGCATCTGCCGAGCAATACCTTCTTCATTCCAAATATCAGGACGATCATTACCTTTAATCTCAAGCTTAAGATCATTCCCCTTTATTTCCTCAACCTCAGCTTTAACACATTCAAAAGATGTATCTAACTCTTCTGCTTTTCTAGGTAATTTTTGTCCTATTAACTTTTCAGTTTCTTTCAAATTCAAATTAATTGTTGGCATATTATCTCCTCAAAAATTCTAAATCATAACTAAATAATTTTCTAATATCATCTATTCCTTCTTTAACCATGAAAAGCCTATCAATACCAATTCCCCAAGCTAAGACTCGTGCATCTATACCTAATGGTTTAGTAACTTCTGGTCTAAACATTCCAGCTGGTAAAACTTCAATCCACTTTTTTAATTTAGGATGATAAATATAACCTTCTGTGCTTGGTTCTGTATATGGAAAATATCCTGGTAAAAACTTTACTCGATCTATGTTAGCGATTCGCTTTGCAAATGTTGTTAACATTCCAAGTAAGTTTCTGAAAGTAACATTTTTATCTAAAACAATTCCTTCAAGGTGGTTAAACTCTGTTAAATGTGTGGAGTCAACTACATCAGGTCGATATATTCGAGCAACTGCAAAGTGTTTGCTAGGTATTTGCGGTTTGTTAATCATTGTTCTCGCTGACATTGCTGTTCCTTGTGAACGTAAAACTAAATTGTTAGTTATTTTATCAGAAAATTTATATTTCCAACCAGTAGATCCATGTCCACCAGCTTCATGCATTTTTTTAACAGGATTCAGGATCGTCTTTTCAATTTTTGATTTTCCACCAATAGAATAAATATCATGTATACCTCTAGCAGGATGATCCTGTGGCATATATAATGCATCATTGTTGTAGAAGACAGATTCTACTGTTGGTCCGCTCATCTCTTGAAAACCAAGTCGAACAAGCTCTTCTTTAACTTCATCTAAAAAAGCTCGATAAGCTTGTTTCTTACCTGGAAATATTTCTGGAGCAGGAGCTTGCACATCATATTTGCGAAGCGGGTACTTTTTCCAAGCACCTGAAACAATCAAATCAGAAGTTAACTGGTTAATTTCGTCACCCTTAACAACAATTTGCATTTTCTTAACTTGAATTAATTTTCGGTTTTCTAAAACTTTTAATAAATCATTACCAATTTGCTTACCTTCAGAAACTTCAAATAAAGCCAACTCAATAGCTGTTTTCTCGCGTAGAGCTTGCTCGCCTTCACCAGTAAGAGAAACAACTCCCTTTTCAATTGTGATCCAGTGGTTTTTTCGAGCCCAATTAATTGCTATTCCTTCCCCTTTCAAATTTTTAATATGAACTGGCTTTTTAGAAATCATCTCAATTAGCTGACGCTCAGGAAGCCCCTTAGTCAAATAATCTCTTCCTTCACTGGTCAATATGTACATAGCTATCACTTAATAATTTGTGAGAATAGTTATAAAACTATTCTTACTTAAAGAATTTTTTCAGGTTAGCTTTAGCTCGTTTAGCTTGGTGCTGTTTTAAGAAGACAGTGATCTTTTCAATTGCATATTTCTTTAACTCCCCAGTCAAAAGCTTACCAGATCGATAATTTTTCTCTAGTTGAGCTAGTTTTTTATCATCTTCCTCAAACATAAGTTTTAAATATTGGAAAGCAATATCAACATCAGGATTACCACCTTTCTTTCTATGTTCCTCTAAAGTAACCTGACCACCTGAAAAAGCAGCATTAATCTTACGTTTGACTTCGTTGGGTGAATCTGTTAGCGCTATATACGAATTAGGATCTGAAGATGACATCTTACCTCCATTCAAACCTGGCATAAATTTATGGAAAGTAGCTGACGGAAGTAGAAAGTCATATTCTTTTATTCTCGAAGCGATATCCCTAGTCAAGTTAATATGTGGTAGTTGATCAAACCCAACAGGAACAATAGTTGGTAAAGGTTTCTCTAACTGCGGATAAAGAATATCTCCTACTTGAGTTAGCGAAGAAACAATTTTATTTGGTTCTATGTTTCCGTAGATACTGCGCATTTCATTTAATGTTGTGTGCTTTGCAACTACCTTAGTCAATGTCTGATACTCAGCTCCTTCTGTGCTTTGAAAATAAATTTTACAGTTTTTAGATTTTAGCCCAAGCGCTATATAATTAGTAATATACTCGTCAATTGCGATCTTTCTTGCTTCCGCAAAAGAGATTCCACGAGTAAGGAACGATTCAATATCTGCAACTAGAATGTAGATCTTCGCCCCTAGCTTCTGATAATAAATTATCTGTTGAGCTAGAGCCATGTGACCAATGTGAAACTTACCACTTGGCATAAGCCCTGTAAGCAGAGCAAACGGTTTTTTTTTCTTAATAGATTCAGCTATCTTTGAGAAATCTTTCTCACCATAAACCATTCCCCGTTTCATAAACAGCGGTGGATCTGGCAAAGCCTTTGCAAAGCGCTTAAATTTTCCTACTCCAAGATTTTTACAAACCTTGTCATAATCTTTGATGCCACCTTTTCCCCAAGGATCTATCATCTCACTCGTCCTCCATTATTAATTTCTTTATCTGGAATTAGTAAAGCTAACCCTTCATCATCTGAAGCAGCTAGTAACATACCATTACTCTCTACTCCGCGAATAGTTGCTGGCTCCAAGTTTGCAATAACAATGATCTTTTTACCTACAAGATCTTCTGGCGTATAGTTCTGTGCAATACCAGCTACGATTTGCCTCTCTTCACCCAGATCAATTTGCAGTTTAACCAGCTTATCAGTTCCTTCTACTCGCTCAGCTGCTAAGATCTCTGCTACTCGCAAGTCAAGTTTTTCAAAATCCTCATAAGATACCACAATCTCACCTAGGATTAATTGTTATTATGATGTTTTAAGTTTTCCGTCAAGGAAGTCTTCATAACCTTTCAAGTCCAATAGCCCATGCCCACTATACAAAAAAACAATAGTCTTCTTTTTACCATCTTTTTTAGCTTGTATTGCTTCATCTATAGCTGCTTTGATAGCATGACATGTTTCTGGTGCAGGTACTAAACATTCTGTTTCTGAAAATAATTTACCTGCTTTGAATATTTCAAGTTGGTTATATGCCTTTGACCTAATCAGCCCATTCTTAACAAGTGAACTTATTATCGGAGCCATTCCATGATATCTTAATCCACCTGCATGTATTGATGGAGGAATAAAATCATATCCAAGACTAAACATTTTTAACAGTGGTGTTAGTCTTGCACTGTCACCATAATCATATTTGTAATCTGCTTTTGTTAATGTCGGACAAGATTCAGGTTCAACTGCAATAAAATCTATATTTTTCCTATTCATCTTATCTTCTACAAATGGTAACATAAATCCAGCAAAGTTTGAACCACCACCAACACAACCAATCATAATATCTGGATTTTCTCCTAGTTCTTTTAATTGATCTTTCATTTCCATTCCTATGACTGTCTGATGCATAAGCACACAATTCAGTACTGAACCAAGTGCATAAACTGTTTTATCATCTCCAATTGTATCTTCTAAAGCTTCTCCAATAGATATTCCTAAAGATCCGCCTGTATTTGGTTTTTCTCTTAACATTGTTCTACCAAATTTAGTTCTTTTACTTGGAGATGGGAATATTTCAGATCCAAATATTCTCATAAGTATTTTTCTATATGGTTTTTGGTCATATGAACATTTTACCATATACACAGTACAATCCAGATCAAATATCTTACATGCAATTGATAATGCAGTTCCCCACTGACCAGCTCCTGTTTCAGTAGCTATTCTTTCAAAACCTTCCTGCTTAGCTAAATATGCTTGCATTAAAGCAGTGTTTATTTTGTGGCTTCCAGATAGTGTAACATCCTCTCTTTTGTAAAGTATTTTGACGTCATCAGGAAGTTCTAAAAACTTTTCCAATCTTTTAGCTCTAACCAATGGAGTTGGCCTATACATCCTATAAATCTCTCTAACATCTTCAGGTATAGGAACAAACTTATCTTGGCACATTTCTTGACCTAAAAATCCTTTAGGAAATATCTTTGGTAATAGTTTTAGGTTATCTCCTGTCGGGGGCGGGACACTCAATACACTTTGTATATTGTAAAAGTGTTTCGGCACATCTATTTCAGTTTTCATTCAAATCCCTCCAATTTTTTAAGAGCTTCCAGTTGATCGAGATATTCTAAATATAACAATCTCAGGTCTTCATCTGTACGCTTGGCGTAAAATTTTATTAAACAGTCACCTTCATGTTGTCGGCATATTTTTGGCAATTTATTATTTCTAGACATAGCAAAGGCATATCTTTTCGCATTTTTTCCTGCAAGCTCAGAATTATAATCTAAACCTAAACCATCTACATAATTTGTTACAGCACATCTTTCTAGAAATTTCATTTTAAACACTCCTTTTTGGTGGGACCAAAGGGAGTTGAACCCCCATTTACAGTTACCCCCAATTTCCGTTTTGGTTGAGCTTTTCTGAAAAGGTCATTGGAGACTGTTGTCCTGACGTTAGACGATGATCCCATAATTAAAGAAAAAATAGTATTTCCCAGTTTAGTGAAAAATATTCCCCTCTCTGTTCGTGTTAATATCCCTTTAGAAACTAGCTTTCTCACAGAGAGCTTAACTGTGCTTTCTGGATGGCCTAGATATTTGCATATATTATATAGGTTAAGTCCTTGTAGATCTTCTAGAGATATCAGAACAGATCTCTCACACTTGGATAGAGATCCAAAGTAATTCACCTGCCATTATCAGCACCTCCAGATTTATCAGAAATATAACAAGATACCATTTCATTAGAGAATAAATATAATATTTCTATAGATGTATATCTAGGAGAATCTTTCTGTTTTGTTCCAAAGTTGTTCACCACTCATTTTTTACACCTAATTAATTACTCTTCTCCAACCCTTTTAAAAGACTGGGGCAGAAAATCTGTTTTAGAGAGAAGTATTTTAATATACAAATAAAATAGTATTAAGTGATTATATGTCAAAACTTGAAGATATCAAAGCAATGGCTAAGACACGAGGATTTTTCTGGCCTTCTGCTGAAATATATAAAAGCTCAGCTGGTTTATGGAGCTATGGACCTCTGGGAGTAGCTTTAAAGCAAAACCTAATTAGTGAATGGCGAAAAGCTATTACTGGCGACATGTTAGAGATAGATGGATCCCAGATAATGCCTGCTGCAGTTTTCAATTCATCAGGTCACTTGTCTAGTTTCCAAGATCCTATTACCGAGTGCAAAAAATGCGGTTCTTTTCGCGCCGACAAACTAATAGAAAAAGTAACCGGAAAAATAATTCCAGAAGCATTACCAGCTAAAGAATTTGATAAGTTAATTACTAAGCACAAGGTTTCCTGCCCAAATTGTAAAGGAAAACTAAGTAACGTGGAAATGTTCAACCTAATGGTTAAAACAGGATTAGGCACTAGCCGCAGCGAAGAAAATTATCTTCGTCCAGAAACATGCCAATCAATTTTTGTAGATTTCCCACAAGTTTATCGAAGCATGCGCGGTCGCTTGCCTATGGGAATTGCACAAGTAGGAAAAGCTTTCCGAAATGAGATTTCCCCACGCCAGTCAATACTTAGAACTCGCGAGTTTAACCAAGCAGAAATAGAAGTTTTCTTTAATCCAAAAAGTAAATTTGAAAAGTTCTCTGAAGTAAAAAAACAAAAACTTCCACTTATGATTAAAAATAAAATAAACACTATAACAGTTAGCGACGCAGTTACGAAGAAGATTCTAGTAGAAATCGAAGCATACTATCTTGCACAATATGTTAAATTTTTCCAATCTTTATCTATTCCACTAAAAAACATTAGACTAAGACAAGTTGGTGATGATGAAAAGCCGTTCTACGCAAAATCAGCTTGGGACCTAGAGGTGAACACTTCTCTAGGATGGATAGAAGTTTGTGCTCACCACAATAGAGGAGATCATGATTTAAAATCTCATAGCAAAGGAAGCGGAAAAGACCTATCTGTAATTGATGTAGACAAAAAAGTTCTCCCACATGTTTGGGAATCATCAATGGGTATTGATAGACTGCTTTTCTGTATTTTAGATCTATCTTTTGTAGAGGACAAAGTAGCAGGCGAGCAGCGAAGCTTACTAAAATTCGCCCCACACATAGCACCTTACAAAGTTGCTATTTTCCCTTTAGTTAAGAAAGATGGCTTAAAAGAAAAATCACAAGAAGTATTTAATACTCTAAGTAATTTCTACCAATGCTTCCTAGACATTTCAGGCTCAATTGGAAAACGTTACCGAAGACAAGACGAGGTCGGCACACCATTTTGTTTAACAATTGATTATGATACTATGAAAGATAATACTGTTACCGTTAGAGAGCGAGACTCCACCAAACAATCCAGAATAAAAATATCCGAATTAGTAAATTATCTTTGTAAAAAGGTAATGTAAATGAACAAATCTTCTTTAATTATTGTTGGTATTTGCGTAGTAGCTTTTTTTATTCAGTTAGCTTTACCAATTTTCGAAGATACTTTTCTTTTAGTATCAAGCGAAGTTTTTGCGAGACCGTGGATTTTAATTACTTCTATGTTTCTGCACGGAGATTTTCTTCATTTATTATATAACATGTTGATACTTTCAGTTTTTGGTATAGTATTAGAAAAAATAATTGGAACTAAAAACTTCCTAATGGTTTATTTTTTTGGAGGTTTAGTTTCAGGAATAGCTGTAACTTTATTTTATCCAGCTGCTCTAGGAGCTAGCGGAGCGATAATGGCTGTCATGGGAACATTAGCAGTTCTAAGACCAAAAATGAGATCTATATTTTACGGAATGCCAATGGCAGCAGCAGCAGTGTTTTTGATGATAGTTGATTTTTTTGGATTATTTGCTCCTTCAGGAGTAGCAAACTCAGCTCATCTAGGTGGAATGATATTAGGATTGACAGCAGGACTATATTTGAAAAAACAATATGGCGAAAAACCCCAGAGAAAAGTAAAACAAATTCCAGAGGGAAGCTTTTCAAATTGGGAAGATAAGTGGATGTAGAGTATATGAAAAATTATAGAGGATATTTAAAAAAAGAATATAATAGGATTTTCAATTCTTCAAAAAAAGATCTCATAAATAATAATATTGATATTGATAAAAATCTTTTAGACATTTCACAAGATAAAAGATTATCACTAACAGTTATAATTCCAATTAATGTATTATTCAAGAATGTAATAGATCAACTAAATAAACTAGAACCTGAACAATATTTTTATCCATCTACAGATACCCACATAACAGTTATTGATTTTATATGTGATTCTGATAATTCCTTTTTAGATAAAGAAAAAATAGAACAATGCAAAATGATTTTAAATAATAGTATCAAAAATTTTTCTGGATTTTATATAAACTTTAAAGGTCTAACAGCAAGTCAAAATGCTGTTATGGTTCAAGGATTTTTCGATACTGGTCTTCAAGATTTAAGAAATATAATAAGAAAGGAGTGTGTTAGGCATGGATTTGAACTTAAAGAGAGACATCAACAAACTTGGGCACACTCAGTTATTATGAGATTTAAGAAAAAATTAAAAAATCCTGAATTGTTTGTAAATGAAATAGAAACTTTACGAAATACTGATTTTGGATCAGTTAAAGTTAATAAGATTTTATTTGTTTTACATGATTGGTATAATATTAAAGAAAAAACTAAGATTTTACAAGAATACAAATTAAAATAAATATATGTAAATCAGGGAACAATTTTCCAATTAGTTTTAAGTTCTTTTTTATTTTGAACCTTTGATTTTATTAAATGATCTTTATCATGCCTATCCAACGGTATTGATCTTCTAGAATAATCACTATATAGACTAACAATTCTATATTCAGGATTTGAATTTACAAAACATCTACCTTCATGAGCTATCTCAATATCTTCTCCAAATTCATCGTATATGTCTTTTTTCAAATCATTAAAAAATTCACTATGACAGATACCATTTACAGGATTATAATTTCCAAATCTGATATATGCTCTATCCCCAGAATATAATTGTATAAACAAATAATCACAAGAACTTTTTTTGCATTTTGGCCATAAAATTGTTTTGTGATTTTTCATACTAAAGAACAGATATCTAAAAGATTTAAACTTACTTGTAAGTCAAACTAATTTTCTTTTTACAAGACTTACAAACTCGTTGAGTAAGCCCACGATTAGATATGTGTTTAAGTCGACCGACCTTCTTAACTTCTTCACCACATTTGTCGCATTTGGTCTGCATCAAGCTAACCTACTTTTTTTACGTTTGAATTCTACTTCTAATTTTCTCAACGACTCACGTAAAGCATTTAGAATTTCCCAATTTGTGTCTTCAGCAACAAAATCTCCAATTTTAGAGAAGAGATGAAGCCGCACAGAATGTTTTGCTTTTGTTCCTTCTTCATGGTGTTTCTTAAAATGAGCTTTAAGCTCTACAATGTCAGCCATGCTATCAAATTTATCACATGATTTTTTAATCATTTCATTTATTTGCTCTTTGAAATCTTCTTCTTTCTCAGTTAGACCAGATATATTACAATTCATACACTTTCACCTCTTAAAACCAAAAATCTTCCTTTGTTTTATTACTTTTACTTGTTTCTATTCGTTTGATATTAACTAAATCCATTATTCCATATTTTGAATTTATTACACCGATTCCACTATTCTTTACTCCTCCCCATGGACATTCACAATTATAACCTAATGTATAATTTATCCAGACCGTTCCAGTTTGTAGAGATTTAGCAATTTTCTGAGCCTTTTCTTTGTCTTCTGTCCATACAGAACCTGCTAAACCATATTGACTATCATTAGCAAATTTTATTGCTTCGTCGCAGTTTCTAACTTTCATTATTGTAGCTATTGGACCAAATACCTCTTCTTGCATAGCTGGATTTTTATTATCAGTTACTTCTAGGACTGTAGGTTGAAAAAAGAAACCAGTATCTCCAATTCTTTTTCCACCTAATAAAAGTTTTGCACCAGATTCAACAGCTCTTTTTAATTGTTCTTCCAGTCTACTTAACTGTATATCACTAACCAAAGGCCCAATCTGTGTTTCTTTGTTCATTGGATCCCCAACTTTCAAAATTTTTGTTTTTTCAATGAATTTTTTTAGAAATTCGTCATAAACACTCTCGTGAATATAAAATCTTTTTGAGGAGCAACATATTTGACCACAGTTATTGTATCTTCCCCAAACAGCTGCATTGACAGCTCGTTCTAGATTTGCATCTGAACACACTATAAAAGGATCACTACCACCTAACTCTAAAACAACTCGTTTTAGTTTTGAACCTGCTTTTTCTGCAACATGCTTTCCAGCAGTTACACTTCCAGTTAATGTGATCACATCAATATTAGATTCAACTAAAAGTTTTCCAGTTTCTTTATCTCCTGTAACAATATTCACAACACCTTCAGGAAAACCAGCATCTTTAAACAGTCTCGCTATTTCAACAGCTATTAGTGGTGTATATTCAGATGGTTTTATTATTATTGTGTTTCCCGCTAATATTGAAGGTACGGTTTGTCCCATTGGTATAGAAAATGGATAGTTCCAAGGTGTTATTGCAGCTACAACACCAACAGGTTCAAAAGTTATTTTATTTTCTGTTGTAGTATCTCCTACTACTATAGAATCATCTATTAACCATTTCTTAACATTATCAATCATATATTTATCGTCGCCAGCTTCTCCACTAATTTCCCCTATACCAGAATCAATTGGTTTACCCATTTCCTTTGTTACTAGTTCTCCTAATTGGTCTTTTCTTTCGTTCATCAAATCAATAACTTTTTGCATTAGTTTTCCACGTTCTTCGTAAGTAGTATTTTTCCAAGAATTAAAAGCAATTCTAGCTTTACTAACAGCTTCGCTAACTTCTTTTTCTCTAGAGTTAATAACTTCACCGACAACACTTTCGTCTGCCGGGTTTATTGATTTCAACATATTCTCACCTCAAGGTTTAAAGAACCATTATACGATTAATATTCATTCTAACCTATAAATATCTCTACTCTTCACACCTCTTTTTCCGGCTCGAGCCCAATTCCTTACGGAGGCTCAAGCCTTACAAAAAAGAGGTGATGTGTGTGATTGAATATAGAAATGAATTTAACTGTTTATATGAAATATCTGATTCTCTAAAAGATTGGTGTTTTGAGTGAAACCGAAAGAATTTCATATATGGGACTTTCCTGATAATGTCTATATTGACATTAATCAATCCTATAAGAGAAAGCTATATCAAAAACTTGAAGAACAGTATAAAAATATGAAGTCTATCAGTGAAGCACTTAATTATTACCCATCTTCAATTAGAGAATTTTTTATTAAAGACAAAAAGAAAAAGTTTTTGCCAAATAATATTTTAAAAACATTAATTAAATTATTTCCAGATATGAAAGACACTTTAGAAAGCAATATTAAAGGTTATCGTGGAACTAATGGATATGTAATTAAAAATCCTAAACTACCTCTCATTGAAAGTCCAGAATTGTATAATGTAGTTATGCACCTATTAGGTGATGGTAGTTTTGAATATTATTCTAATACATGTAAAGAGCTTAGGCAAGAATTTAGAAAAAATTTAAGAGTTTTTGGAAATTTCAAAACCATAGAAAGACTACTACACACTAGAGTGTATATTATAAAATTCCCTAGAATTATTTCTCATATTTTAGAACATATATTTAATATTGATATAGTGAGACCTAATAGACTACCTAAAATTTTATTTGATGCACCTTTAGATTGCCGTATTTCTGCTATAAGAACAATATTTGATGATGAGGGATCTGTAAGTATCCGATCTAAATATAAGAGATATTCTTTATCAATAACATCGTCATCTAAGAGATTTATTAATGATATTAAGAATTTACTAAAATCTGTTGAAATTATAAGTGGAAAAGTTACAAAATCTGAATATGGTAAGTTTTCCTTTTATCAAATGAATGTCTTATCAGAAAGTCATAAAAAATTTATTAATAATATTGGTTTTACTCATCCTGAAAAACTTAAGAAATTTAGTTTTATTTTAAAATATAAACAAAGATTTAGGACAATCGAAAATAAAATATGTAGTTTGATTCAAAAACAACCTAGAGATAGATATGAATTATCAAAAATATTAAATTATGATATAGATTGTTTGACATATTTCATCTATAAGCTTCGTAAACAAGGCAGAATTAAAAGCTCATTTAATGGAAGACGGAAACCATATTTATGGACTATGGCTTGAAAAATTTTACAGAAAAATATTTTACTTTTTTCTTATGAACAACTGCCCATAACATGTTTGCTCGAATATTGTGTGCCAGTCGAACAGCCCTACTTAATTCTGGGAACGAAAACTTAAATCCTTCTTCCACAGCAAAAACAATCCACTTTGTGTGCTCTCCAGATTGTTTTGGTCCACGTTTCAGTGGTTTAACCCCTTTATTATAAACACGAAAGTCACATCCAAACTTAAATCCAGTTCTAGTAGGCATGTCCTTTTCTCGGAGATCATGATAAACAGCATATCGTACAGCAAATCTATGATCGATTTTTTTAGAATATTCAATAAATTTTTTCGGTGTAAATCCTTTAATTTTAATTTTTTTCTTCTCTAGAAGATAAGCACTCTCTAGAAGAGACAGCTCCAGACGATCTTCCCGCAGCTTACCAAAGAAATTCTCCTCAAAAATATCTTTAGCTTTATCTCTATCCCAGATAATTACTCGATTTTCAGATATATTTGCTTCAACTACCATTTTAACCAATTCCGTGCCTAAGCTTATATTTCTTCTACAGAGTATAAAAGCATATATCTCTCAGATTCTTATAGAATGGAATGATTGACTTCAATGAGATGGTTGAAAACTTCGTCCGAAGAGAAAGCAGACCTAAAACAATAGGAAGATATTATCCTTCTGAAATTGGAATATGCCTAAGAAAAGTATGGTATTCTTACATAGACCCAAAAGAAATAAACACAAGACTTCTAAAAATATTTTCTCTGGGGCACATGATACATGATTATGTAGTAGAAGTTCTCAAAAGCGAAAAAAATTCCCATATAGAATTAATTAAATCTGAATTCCCATTCAAAGAAAAAGTAGATGATTTTCTAATTTCAGGAAGAATAGATAATTTGATTTTAATAAAATCAGATCAAACAAAACTTCTAATAGAAGTTAAATCCACAGCTGACGTGCGGTCAGTGCTAGATGCCTCTCCACATAATGTAGACCAGATACAACTGTACATGCACTTTATAGGAATAAAGGACGGGGTTGTACTCTACGTAGACAAAAAAGACATGAACAGCAAAGTCTTCTACATTCAATACAATGAAAAACACGCACTAAAACTACTGGACAAATTTAGAAAGCTTCATATGTGTTTAACAAAAGAAATTGTCCCTGAACCAGAATCACGAATGAATGTCCATAAAAAGTGGATGTGTCGGATGTGCGAATATAGAGAAGTCTGCTATAAAGAAACTCCAGCAGAGATACTTGGCTAAGCAGTAAAGGATAAATAGCTTTGGGATACAGTGATTATATGTTAGATATTATTTTACAGGTATTGGGTATTGTTTTAATTGTTGTAGCTGGGTTTGTAATCTACAGGCAGCACAATATAATTGACGATTTAACAAGCAAGAAAAAATCCCTTTCAAGCAAATATGGAAAAATGACAGAACAATTTTTTCCATTCTTAGAAAAATACCCATATGAAAAAAACAATTTCAGATTTATCGGTAGCCCAATCGACGGTATCCAGTTCGAAGATAACAAAGTAATTTTTGTAGAATTCAAAACAGCCACCTCTCGCATGACAACAAAACAAAAGAAAATCTGCGATTTAGTTAATTCTGGTAAGGTAGAATTCAGAGAATTTAAGATCAATATTTAAAGATTGGGTATTTGAATTGGAATATGCCTGAATTTTTCGATGTTATAGGATTTTTACCAGATTGTGTTATAACAATTAATATGGATCATCGTAGTGCTTCTAGATATTCATATAGAAGTCGTTTTTTCATAAATGAAAAAAACATAATGGTGCGTTATGGGGAAAGCGATACCTGTGTAAAGCCTTCTATATTAAGTACAACTATAGATTCCGATCCTGTTATCATTGCAGCAAATAAAGGAATTCAGTATGTTAATGATTTTATCAGACACCCTGATTTTAGTAAATATGGTCCTTTAGAAAGATTCTATAAAATGTTAATCGGGTCAAAAAAATATTTTATTTCTGGTATATTTTATCAAGACATTTTTTGTTTGGGTAGAAGAGCAAAGGATACTAATGATTATAATTATAAGAGTATTCCTGATTCTGAATTCGTTTCAATTAATACAGATTCTGGTGAAATTAGACGAAACAAATTAGCGGTTGTGGAATGTGATGAAAAAGATACTAGATATTACAAAAAAATATTAGAAGGCATTAATGAATTAGTATTTGATAGTGATTATGAATGTCGTTCTGCGTTAATATCTCTAAAAAAATCAGGTAAGGATAACCAGTTTGCCGCAATGACAAATGGTATTGATAGTAAAGTTGTTTCTGTTAAATTATAGTTTCTCCAACTCAGAAATCTTATAGAATGTTACGTCTGTATCATTATCTACAACAGCCAGTAGCGCCTCAGCGCGGATATTTTTAGAAAGTTTATTCATCCGACTGAAAATATCTAGCTTACAAGGATAATCTTCACCCTCTACAAAAACAATCCACTTTAGCACCTGTTTACCTCGTTCATACACACGAAAGTCACAGTCTTTGAAACCCATCCGAACAGCCAATCCCCTCTCTCGAAGATCACGATAAACCAGATACTTTGTAACAAAATCGCGCTCTTTAGCAGAGCAATAGTTAAAAAACGACTTGAAGTCATGTTTATCTATATCTAAGCGGCTGCGCTCTATCAAAAGGCACGCCTCTATCAGTGAAAGAACAGTTTTACCACCCTGTTTCTTCCCATACCATCCAGTTTCAAACAGTTCTGTTCCATCTACAGTTACTAGTTCACCATCTAGTTTAGCGTTCATACTTAGAAAGTTGTTTTAAGGTTTATAAATAAACACCTTTTTACCACTAAAGCAAATAAAAAGATATAGAAAAAAAAGTTATTTTAGGAGTTTAGTTCCTGCGAATGTTTTGTAAACTCCTATTAGGATTATTAATGAAACCAGACCTGCTACTGCAGTGAACTCTGGATTTCCTACAAACAAACCTGTTACACTATCTACTAATCCATCAGCTGCACCTGTGTTTAAGTTTGAATCGCCTGTGTTTTGGTTCTGGTCATCTGGCTGGTCTTGGTTATCTATCTGTTCTGGAACAGGTTCAGTAACAGTAACTTCCTTTATTACTTTTTTCAAGCTTGTTCCGCTGCTTGCTTCAAACCGAACTTCATTCTCAAGTTCTGCATCTGCTGGAATTGTTAAAGTTACAGTGTAAGTTCCTGTTTGTTTTCCTGATATACTTTGTGTTTCTGGCGCTACTATATATTCCCAACCTTCTGGAATCTGTGTTAATTTTAATTTGACTAGATTCATTGTGCTGCTTCTAGTGTTTTCAACCTGAACATCAAATATTAGTTGTGATCCTTGTGTTCCTTCTAGTTCTGGAACTATCATATCTAGACCACGTAAGTCAATTCCACCTGATGGTCCTGGTGTTATTGGGTCTGGGAAGTCAACTGTGAATGTTTGAGAATCGTTTGCTTCCTCTCCTAAAGAATTATTTACATAAACAGTTACTGTGTGTGTTCCTTCTGCAAAAGTTAGCTCAGGAACTTCAGTCATAACTGTTGTTATGTTTGTTATTCCACCATCAATAGTATACCAAATTTGATCAGGTGTTCCCTGATTAAATCCGTAAGTTAACAAAAGATCTCCTGATTCAAATGTATTACTTTCTTCTGCATCTGGTTCTGTACCAATTGGATCTGAAAGTATTTCCTCCCCTGTATTCACTTGCATGTTAACATCAATAAGTATTCTTTTTGGTGTGTCTTTTGTTCTCATCATTGGATTATTATCTCCAAAGTGTGGAAGGTTTGTATCTCCTACACCGTCTAGAGTTATTCGTCCGTTTGATCCGTCATCTGAATTACCAGCATCTATATAATCTTGCCAGTAATTTCCACTAAATCCATCATCCCAGATAGTTGCACCTGCTTCATCTAAAACATTTGCAATACCATTGCTTATGAAATCATTATTAACTATCCAGCTAGCTGCTGATGTTGAATCAATTCTGACACCATATTTTGTATTAGAATTAAATTCACTGTCTGTGATTTGTGTATCAGTTGATCCGATTGCCATCATAACACCGCTTCGTGTGTTATAACTTGAATTTACATATTCCAACGAGTTTCTCAAAGAATCACTTGCGATATTTATTCCATGTCTTGCATTGGAAGTTGATTCTATATTTGTTAAAATGTTATCAGAACTTCCTGTATAAATTAATATCCCGTCTTTTTTATCTCCTGATTGGAAACCATTACCATTTGTAGTTATGTTTGTTAATGTATTTCCAGAAGACGGATTTAAAATAATTCCATATCTTAAATTCGAATCTGATTGTATATTTTCAATAAGATTGTTATCAGATCTTAATGATATTCCAGAATTAAATTCCTTTATTTTACAATTTCTTATAGTAGCACCATCTTCTTCTACTAAAATACCATCACCGCTTCCAAGATTATCTCCATCTATTGTCATTCCACGACAATCTAATTCAACACCCTCATAAATTTGGAAACATACCCAAGAAGAAACATCTGTAATATCTGTTACTAAAACAGCATCCTCTTTTAATTTTCCACACACACTAACACCCAATTTATTATCTCCTTTCTGATTGTTAATGTAAGTGTTGCCACTGATATCATATCCAACAGAATTGTCCTGAACTATTACCCCATAATAATTATTTGCAATTAATTGGCTGTCATTGACTTTATTGTAATTGGAATTTAATGATATCTGTATTCCATGCCATGCATTTGAACCTGCTAAAATTCTTGTTAATGAATTTGAACTTGCACTATCATATAAGACAATCCCATTTCCACTATTTGAAGTTGAATTAGTATCTGTTATAATGTTTCTGATAGAGTCTTGAATTTGTATTCCATTATGACCATTCAAAACTACTGAAACATTTGTTATGTTATTATCATTTGAACGCTGTCTCAGATAAACTCCCCTTCTTTTATTGTTATCTGAAGTTATGTTTTCTAGAATATTTTTTGAACTTGCTTCGAATTTTATACCATCTTCAAAATTACGGATATTACAATTCTTTACAACAGTTCCTGTTATCCCATTTAATAGGATTCCTGAACCTGTGTCATCACTTGATATTGTGTAATCATCACAATCAAGAACAACATTGTTTGCCTTTATGTTAAAACATGTTCCAGAATGCCCTACAATATCACTTGTCAGTGTATAATCACCTGACATGCAGTGATATCTGCTGCTAAAACAAAACTTGAAAAAACAAAAAAGGATACGAATATTGCCGCTAATAATAAGCTCTTTCTCATCCAAGGTATATGTGTATCTAGCTTTAAATACTTATCAGTAGTTACTCTACATCCTTGCCCTTCATAGATAGCTTCAATTTGCAATTAGCGCAGAAATTCTTGTGTTTAGCATCTACGTCTTTGATTGACGGGGAGAACGACATCACGCAAAAAGGATGCCGACAATGGTCTAACCCTAAGTGATGGCCAATCTCATGGATACATTCCTTGAGAATTCTCTCTTTCAGAACAAACAAGTTCGGCGTACCGCCGTAATATTCTGGCAATAATCGTGCTATCGATACAATAGCTGTTGCCTGAGTCGGATTCTCCAGCCCGAAAACATAATTCATACCTTGATAATAGATATCAGCATCTGTGATGAACAACGCAGGTATCTCCTTATCTATATAGACACCTTCTCCGTCCTTTGTCAGCAAGTCCATCACCTTAGCGCCGTCAAACTGCTTGCGCCACTGATTAAATGCCTCTTTAGGAACTTCCAGTTTAGGAAGAACTTTGATATGGCAGTGAAAAGCAGCTGTCAGTTCGTGTGGAATCTCCTCAAGCGCCTTCGCCGGAATGTTTCCAACAGGAATAATTCTTATAAGCATGATTATAATTTGTTCCCAGCATTAAAATAGATTATATCTGTACATCAAGCTTTTGTAAAGCTCTCTCTGTCTGTCGAGCATCTTTGAAAAGAATAGTCTTCATGCCAAATTTCTTAGCTACTTTTGTGAATCTTGTTAAGTCATCAACAAGAACAGTTTCATTTGGTTTATAGGGGAGTTTATTAAAGGCTTTTCTATAAAATTCTAAACTATCCTTATTACATCCCATGTCAAAAGAAAAAAAGCATTTTTTAAACAGTTTTCTAAAATGATATTTTTTATTGGTGTAGATTGCCCTATCTCTCATATTTCCAGAAAACATATAAACCGGGTATTTTTTATTTAATTTTTTAACAAGGGAAAATACTTTTTTGTTTGGGACAGGTTGTTTTTTCATATCTTCTGCAAGTTTTTTGGTTAATTTTTTAGTAAAACCAAGTTTTTTGCCTAATACAATTATAAACTGTTTTTTAGTTAATTTTCCATTACGAAATTTTCTACCTAAAGATGATTTAGAATAAAATGTCTCATTATATAATTTTTCACTTATTCCATATTTCTTAGCTGCACGTTCCCTAAAAGATACATTAACCCGGGTGAAAACAACCCCATGATAATCAAACATAATTGCCTTTATCATAATTAGAATTAGACAAAGTCTTTATTAAATGTTTAAATCTTTTCAGCAACTAGTAGAACCATGTGTAACTACGCATATACAAAAGTAATTTATTCTATTAATACTGTTGTAGACTTCTGCTTATTTCAAGGTGGTTGCAAAATCCAGTGCGGCCACGAAAACGCCTATTGCAAGAACACTGATTCTAATGGACCTGTATGAGAATTAGATATCAAGCGAATCAGATGCTATTTTATCTGGATATATTTTTTCGCTGTTTTCTTTTGGTTCACTTACCAATTCATATTGACCAGGCAGTCTGCCTAACTCAGTACCGTCGTCCCCACTAATGTAAACTATTCCTCTTTCTTCGTCAGTTCGTACTACTCTTCCTTTTTGTTCAAAAGGAGGTTCTAGATTATTTGGATCATATGCTAGAATAGATCCTTCAGGTGGAAGTTTGAAATCTTTTAGTGACATCATCTAATTCTCTTATCACGTAATCTTTAAAAAGAAATATGGTGAGATGGGTGTGATTTGAATTCGTGATCTGCCAGAGACCTGACAAATTCACACGACAAATCGGTTGTCAACACAATAAAGTGAAAACATCTACCTCTTCAGGGTTTAGCGGGATAACTTTATCCTAGCGCTCTCCCAGGCTTTGCCATCATCAAATTGATACTTGATGATTTGAGCTACCATCTCACAATATGATTTTAATCCTATCAAATATATAAAACATATATTATCCTCCTAAAATCTCCAATCGGTGCTTAAGTGTTGTTCCTGGCGGACAATATCCTAATTTTCTATAAACTCTGTATCGTGTCAATGGAACTATATTACTAAATCCCACCAAATCCATCCATTTTTCTAGATTCTTTTTTCCACTAACATATAGATCATGTATTACAGAATATTCTCTTGTTTTGTATCTAGTGTCATATCTTCTTACATCAAGACACTTACTGTAAGTAAATCCTAGATTCTCAAATATTTTACACATTCCCAACGCCAATGTTTTACTTTTTGTAGCAAATCTTATTACAGGTCTGTCATGTCTTTTAGTTGATTTGTTTATTCGAAACGATAAGCACCCGTCAGTATCTGCAAGACCTCTAATAAAAGCGATTTGCAGTTTTTTATCTTGAAAAATAAATTTTGGTATGTTTATGTTATTTTTTGGACCAACAGGAAGTCCAAGATGTTCATAGAAATTTACCAAATTCTTTGAAGATGTGTAGAGAACAATAGTTTTTCCACCAATATTTCGATACGTCTTAAAATTTATTCCGCTTCCATACAGTCTTTTCTTAAGATGTAAAACAGTTGTTTTTAGATAATATCCTCCTTCTTTCAGATCCCCAACTACAGTAACAACACTATTGAGACTACCATCTTTCTTAGATCGTTTATATCTTCCAATACACCCGTCTCCAATCTGTATACCAATATCTTCTGCCAAATCCTCACAAATATAAGGAACAGTAATTTGTCTTGATCTTGAAGACTGAACAAAATCTATCCTATTCATCCAAACCACCCAGTGATTCAACTATTTCATCTAAGCAATTAAATCCATTTCTATACTTTATCACACACAACACCTCCTTTTCGTAAGGGTTCTGAACCCTCCGCTAGGAATGGGGTTCAGGTTCCTAAGAAAAGAGGGAAGTGTAATAAGAGAAATGTTTTTAAGGGTTAGACTGAGATAGTGATTATGGTCAGGGGAAAGAAAAAACCAGATTATAAAAAATCTATAAGAAGAATAACTAAAGAGATATTTAATCAGAAATTTATTACTGGTTCTGGATTGTTTCTAAGAGACTTTATAATAATAACATCTTCTGTTATTACAACTTACTGGTATTTCGATCAAGGTAAATATGAAGGACAATTTCTTAATTTGATAATAGATGTTTTAATGACATTTGTTATGACAATAACGATTGTTATAGTATTGGTTACTGCATTAGCGGCTACAGCTAAAGTATTATCTGTAATTTTTGAATGGTTACCTAAAGAAAGTTCTAAATTTCATAAGAAATGTATTTATAGAAAAAAATATAAGTTGCCTAAACGAAAATAATTTTGTATAAAAATATTAGTAATAATATTACACCAATATACATCAAGTATTTACTTAATTTTGTATAATTTGCAGGGAGTCTTGTAAATATTTGTCCATTCTCAATAACATCGGTCATGTTCATCTTTATACCGAGTGATAAAAATAATACGGACCCGCCAAATAACAAAAATTCAATTTTATAATCGGTAAATACGGAACCAACTATAATCACTATTAAAGAAGCTATTATACCGAGTTTTGCAGGATTATCTTCTTTTCCCAATTGTCTGAACGGTTCTTTTATCATATCTGACATAATTCATACTTCCCCACTAAATATATAAAACCTATCCAGAAGCGTCTTGATACGTTTCTAATAATTTTTCTGCACTAACAAGATGTTTTTCCCATGCCCAATAATTAAGTTTAGAAAGTCCAGTTGGTCCACAACCACATCCAGCACCAGAACATTGTTCATATTCTTTAGAAGTGCGCTTTGCCCAATATTTCATTGTAGCTGTAAATATCCCATAAGGAATCAGCGGAATTGCTGACATAGCAATGTATTCCCACATAGAATTGACTGAGTCTCGCAGCTTTAAATCTCTTTCTTCTGCATGCTCTCATAAGTCACAAAAATAGAAGCACCCATAACTATCAGCGCCCCGATTATTTGAAGTGTAGAAAGTGTCTGGTTTAAGAACAGATAGGCTAACGCTGCCGACACAACTGCTTGCACAGATATGACCGAAGCTACAACCCACGCCTTTGTGGTCTTTAGAGCAATATAATATAGGTAAAGAGCTACTGTATTGAACATAAATGCCATCCCAATTATCAATGCCCAACTTTCCAAACTTGTTACAATTATATTAGAATTTGTAATTGGAAGCATCAAAAATATTATTGCTCCACCTATCAAAGAAGAAACCGCAGTAATTGTAATTGAATTAACATCTTTTATTTTTCTAGCTGGTATGAAAGAGTAAGCAGTAAATACCATTGCAAGAACCACAAGTATGTCACCTAAGTTAGCTCCACCTATTTGTGAAAAATTTCCTTGCACAGAAAGCAAAACCGCACCAGCAATTAAAACAAGTATTGCTGTTATACCACGTTTTCTAATTTTCTCTCCTAAGAAAATAAAACCTAAAATAGCTACAAAGATCGGTTCAAACCTTGTTAAGAAACCTGCTTTGATCGCAACAGTCAGTGAGAATCCATAGAAAATAAATACCTGACCTAGAATATTTCTAGTTAAAATTATTTCTATTGTTTCTTTTTTATATTTTGAAAATAATTTTCTAACTTCTATTTTCTGATTAGTTAGAAGCGCAAGTGCAATTAAAAAAATTCCACCAATTGTTTGAACATAAGCTAGAGTTGTCAGCGGGCCAATTGTTTTTGTTCCAACTTCAAGAATAACCAACGCAATTCCTATAAAGATAGAACTGTATAATGCAAGAGCTGCCCCTGACTTAAAAAATTTATTCATAATTTTTCTTCAACTCCAATAAACGCTTAATTATTTTCTCTGTCTCAGGTGAAACAATTTCTAAATCATTTTCATCTGTGAACAGCGCAAGTATTTTATTATCAGGATATTTGTCCCCATATTCTTGTGCTTGTACAGCTTGTTCTACTCGGTCAATACTTTTAACAAGCATCGCTTCGCGAGTCTTGCCTTCGTAGCCTTCTTTCCACAATTCAATATATTTTTTTCGAATGCTCTCCGGAAGATCCGCAACAACTTTTTTGAAAGCTTCTAGTTCCATAGAATATCTTTCTTGTTCATCCATTGCTTCTTTCTCACTTCTAATTATATCCCCTGTTATAGATTCCTCTAGATCATGTAGAAGAGCCAACCGCATAACTTTTTCAGTATCAAGTCCAGCTTCATCTGATAGTAACATAGCCAACACAGATGTTCTAAAAGAATGATCAGCAACACTCTCTGGGTGCTTCAACCCTGCATCTTTTACCCAGCCTGTCCTCTTAGTTTCTTTCAGCTTTCCAACAGTCCTTGCAAACTCAATAAAGTTATCTACGTTCACAGTAACCCCTCAACTAAATTAGCAACACCTTTCATTTTTTTTCGTAAGTCTTCTTTAGTCCCATCATTTCTAAGTATCAAAGAATTCCGTGTCTCAACTTCATTATATTTTATATTATAAAGTTTTTCATAAGTTTCCATATCAGCTTTGTTCCGATTTAAAATCCTTTGTTTTATTTCCTCAACAGGTTTACCAAATTCTTCCCGTGAAGAATCATTAGCTACCCTCTCAGCTATTTTATCAATATGTGCTAAAATAAAAATCCTAACATCAGCTTCATCGCCAAGAACACCGATAGATAAACGACTAGTAATAATTCCCCCGTGTTTGAAACCATATTCCAAAGTCATTTCATCTATTCTGATATCAACTTTCTTTGCCAACTCAGAATCATTTCGCCTAGCTTCAGAAAATTCATCAAGGTTCTCGTAACCTCTCTCCTTAGCTACCTCGCGGAAAAAATCACCTGCATTTTTTATCTCAACTTCAATACCAACTTTTTTTAATTCTTCTTTCAGAATAAGCGCAACAGTATCTTTACCAGTTCCACTCATACCATCAATACAAATAATTGGTTTGTGTTCAGGGTTTTCCTTCTTCAGCGTATCAAACTTCTCGCGGAAAAATTCTATGTATGTCATTCAGAATTAATAGGATAAAAAGTTAATAAGTTTGATGATTTTGGTACATCTTTTTTCAAAAGGTATTTTTGATTAAGCTTTTTGAACCAATTTAACCCATAAAAAGCTTAGTCCATTAAATCTTTCTTTCTGATCTTATCAGGCAGATAATGCTCAGACATGAAGGATAGACCATTGGAAGTCAACGCAGCTAACTCTACTTTCCCACCTAACTTCTTCCATCTGTTAAACTCTTTTTGCCATTCTGGCTTATCTCTAAACCAAGCATAATTAGAAACTTGGTTTATTCTTTTCTTGTCAATTTCCTTAAATTTAATTAAGTGCCTTTTCAAACCATACTTCTCAACATCAGTCGCTGTAAGTCCAATTAACCTAGCTGATGGTATAGCTAACGAATCAGACATATGCGCTAAAGAAATTGACCCATACTTGATAACAGAGTAAATATAAACTCCCCATGGGTCACCGTCAACTAGAACATACACTGGAAGTTTAAATTCTTCATTCAATCTTTTTAACAAACGCCTAACTCCACGAGTAGCCTGTCCTTGCGAACACATAATTATACAATTTAATTTATTCCAAATTTTATCCTCATGCAAAGTCTCCCACTCAGCTGCCTTCTCCATGTAAATAATAAATTTAGCATTTACTTTTTTGAATTTAATGTTCTCAACATTAGATGGAATTGCCCAACCACCACTTCCTAATCTAGACCAATCAATTGTGTCGCCACGATCTTCAATAATAACTTTACCAGCTACTGATCCGTTCTTGTTAGCATTAATGTTAAGTTTCTCACGAGGTTCACCTGTTATTAATTCTAAATCTTCAATAGCTTCATTGCTCTCTTGCTGTTCATCAACAATATTAATATTTGTTCCAGGTATTGTTCGTTTGATCTTATAGAAAGTTTGTCGCAAAGATAAATGTTTATCTGCTTCTAGCAACTCCTTTGCTACTGCAGCTGCTTCTGTTGTCTGAACAAATTTACGAACATGTGCAACATTAAAAAAGAAACGTCGAGAAGTATTACTTCCCATTTCTAACATTTTTTTCTTAGGATTAAAATTAATATTTGACAAAGATCGTATAGGTACATCTACGTGAGGGTTTTTCTTTTCCCCAATCTGTTTAACTAAAGTTTTTCCAAAACCAATAAGTTTTTTCTTGGTATCGCTCATGTTAAACTCCCTCCACAACAGGCTTTTTAATTACTTTTTGTAAGTCTGAAATAATTTTCTGCTTTTTCTCACCACTTAGATTTTCTAACGAAATAGCTAACTCAGGTATGTATTTTTCAAACAAACTATGCCTCTTCTTTTCCATCTGTCTTTTACGTTTACCAGCTAAGAACCTAGCCAGCTTACGACCACAATCTTGAACAGCTAATTTAATTTCTTTTGATATTTCAGGGTAAGCATCTATTGCCTCTTTACCTTCAGAAGTATAAGGTATCCAAGTTGAATACATATGAACTAAAATTAAAATCGGACCAGTAGGAACACCATTGTTATGTTCTACTCGATAATGTCGCCAGTCAACATCCTTTATTGCCTTTGTAATAGCACATGCAGATGCTTCGTGGATCAGAGGAACGCGATTTGCAATTCTTATTATGTCTGCAGATTTTTCATTTGGTAATTCTCCACCATATCCAATACAAACTTCTATTCCAAAAGGATTACCACGATAAACAGATGGCGGACGAGTAATCGATGCAACAAATTCTGCTTTAGTATCTTTCAAAACAGCTTTCTCAAGAACAGCATGGCTAATAGGAGAAAGACAGTCCAGCGGCGGTTTCATTAATTTTGCCTTTTGTAAGTTTCTCCAAATCTTTTCTAATTCAGCATGACCTAGCGCGTGACTAGGTGTCGACGGATTTACTTTAGCTATTCTACAAATATTTTTAGCTGTATCCAAACCAACTCGAGAAAAATCAGTTGACATAAAACCAGCTATTGATCTAGCATGTGTTCCTTTAGCCATTCGTTCAAAAACACCTAACTCAACTCCAAAAGGATGAGGCTTAATTGATTTTGCCTTTCTAGGTAATTGGTTAATTATTCTAGGATAATAAAATTTTTCTTTGTAAGGATTTCGATAAGAAATTTTAGATGACGGGTTTGCTAAAGCTGTTTGTTTAATATATTCGTCAACAGAACGCTTACCGCGCTTAAAACTTCCTTCAATTTCCATTTCAATGTAAATACCATGGTCAGGAAAACTTCCTTCATACTTCACATCTTTAACAATATGTGGTTCATTTTTTGTTGTGTCAATTCGTAAGTGAAACTCATGAGGAACTTTATTCTTAGAAATCCGCGAACGAATAATAACTGGCTTACCAGTAGTTAGTTGAGAATAAAGTACAGCTGCACTAATACCAATACCTTGTTGACCACGAGATTGACAAAGTTTGTAAAATTTACTTCCATACAAAAGTTTTCCGAAAACCCGAGGTATCTTCTCCTTAATAATTCCAGGACCATTATCTTGAACAACAATTTTAAATCTGTCCTCGCTTTTCTGAGTAATCCTAACAGTTACCTCTGGAAGTATACCTGCGTCTTCACATGCGTCCAGACTATTGTCCACAGCTTCTTTGATAACAGTTAGTAAAGCCTTAGAAGGATTATCAAAACCTAGAAGATGTCTATTTTTCTCAAAAAACTCAGCTACACTTATCTCCCGAAGACCCTTGCTCATTTTTTGCGCAATTTCTCCATCTGACATATTGACCACAGAATAATAGACATTAGTCTCGGGATATATAAATATTTTTTACTCTGTTTCGCAAGTATCTTCTAGCCACCGGTAAACATAGTTGTGAGATGTTCCATCTATCAACATTTGAACAGATTGTACAGCCAGCTTTAACTCCTCCCAATTTCCAATCACAGCTACAGTCTTACCATAAACAGAAATAGCTGCCCCTGTTTTGTACTCTATCCGCTTTCGGCACTTACCCTTTGTTCCAATCAAACGAGACCGAATTCTCTGAGCATGCTTACCAAGTTCAATAACTTGAAGTTCCTGCTCCTCGTCGAGAAGCCTGTAAGCCCGCACAGGTGAGAAACCACGAGAAATCGCAATAACTATATTCTTAGCAAGAAGATATTCTACCCCTTCTCCATCTACCTCAACAGCATTTCCTCTTCGAACTACAACAATATCTAATTCATCCTTAATTTTCTGAATTACCTTTTTGTTTATTACACCTGCTCGTTCTTTGGGAATTAATATAGTTTCCATAAATATGATATACAATAATCATTTTTATATAGGCATTTTTCCAATAACCAGTTATGATAGCAGACATATTCATCCAGTTAAGCATTGTTCTTGTTATAGCCACTGTCCTAGCATCTATAGCCAGATTTTTAAAGCAACCATTAATAATAAGTTACATAGCAACAGGAATAATTGTCAGCCCATACTTTCTAGATATTGTAGGTTATGAAAGCAGTGTGAATATTTTATCAGAGCTAGGAGTTGCTCTTCTACTTTTCTTAGTTGGTATCTCACTTAGTCCGAAAGTTATCAAGGAAGTAGGAAAAGTATCACTGATAACCGGTCTAGGTCAAGTCATGTTTACAACAGTTATAGGATTTATTATCATACAGTTTTTCGGTTTTGATTTTATCTCATCAATATATTTAGCAATTGCCCTTGCATTCTCAAGTACAATTATAATAATGAAACTTCTAGCAGACAGGGGCGACCTAGAAACAGTTTATGGAAAAATATCAATAGGATTTCTACTTGTTCAGGACCTAATCGCAGTTTTCATTCTTTTGGGAGTAACAACTCTTTCAGGTGGATCTGGACTTGAAACAATGGCATATGACATTATGATTAATGGAGTAATACTTTTAGGTATATTATCTTTCATAGGTATTTTCATACTTCCTAGAGCAGGAAAGTTTATAGCATCTTCACAGGAATTTCTTTTCCTATTTTCAATATCATGGTGTATGGCATTTGCAGCACTTTTTAGTTATTTTAATTTTTCAGTTGAAATTGGTGCTCTAGTAGCAGGAGTTATGCTTTCACTGTCCCCGTATCATGACGAGATTGTTTCTAAAGTCAAGCCACTGCGAGATTTTTTCATAATTTTATTTTTCATTTTCCTAGGATCACAAATGCAGTTTGGAAACATATCCGCCTTCATAGTTCCAGGAATTTTACTATCATTGTTTGTACTTATTGGAAATCCGTTAATACTTATGATATTGATGGGAATAATGGGTTACAGTAGGAGAAATAGTTTCTTTGCTGGTCTAACAGTTGCACAAATAAGTGAATTTTCTCTTATTTTGGTAGGACTTGGAGTAAAATTAGGACATATTACAGGAGATGTATTATCTCTTGTAACGTTAGTAGGAATAATAACAATAGGATGTTCAAGTTATTTAATTTTATATGCACATAAAATTTATCCATATCTATCTGAAGTTCTAAAAATATTTGAAAGAACATCAATAAGAAAATCAGAAAAAAGAAAAGAAAAAAAATACGATGTGATTATGTTTGGTTATGATAGAATAGGATATGACATAATCAGATCACTAAAACACATAAAAAAGAAAGTTTTAGTCATAGATTTTAATCCAACTGTGGTATCAAAGCTTATTTCTAGAGGATACAGCTGCAAATATGGAGATGCAAATGACTTAGAACTTTTAAACAGAATAGACTTCAGACATGCAAAGATGATTGTTTCTACTATTCCTGAATTTGAAACAAACGCATTGATTCTAAGAGAAGCAAGAAAATCTAGAGGACGTTCTATTGTAATTTGCGTTGCCCAATACATAGATGATGCTATTTCACTATATGAGCTAGGTGCAACATATGTAATTACACCACATCTAATAGGTGGACATTACACAGCGGGAATGATAGAGAAGTTTAAATTAAATCCAAGAAAATTCAGAAAAGAAAAACAAAAACATCTGTTCCACCTAAGAAGAAGAAGAGCAAAAGAAACTAGTTATTAAACTCTTCTTTTAAGATCTCGTAATAATACATATCTTCTAGTTTACCCAGAGATGTTAGATATTCTTTTTTCATTATACAAAGTCTTCGCATACCAATTTTATCTAACACTTTCCAAGATCCTATATTTTTTGGTGAAGCACCTGAATGAACCTTCACTAAGTTTAAATCCACAAAACTAAATTCCAGCAAAGCTTTAGCAGCTTCTGTCATTATTCCCTGACCCCAATAATCCTTACCTAACCAAAAACCAATTTGAGCTTGTCTGCGTTTTTCACTATAACTTTTCAAAGAAATGCATCCTATTATCTTTTCTTCAAAAATTATTACAAAATTAAATCCCTTCTTTCCCCAATGTTTTTTATCTATATTGATAAAATCAGTAGCGTGATTTTTTCTATATGGCCAAGGTATTCCACCCATAAGTCTAACAACATCTTTACTTATAGCAGAAACTATTTTTTCTGCATCTTCTGTTCTAGGACGCCTTAGTAAAAGTCGTTTTGTTTTGATTTCTTGTCTAATTATCATAAGTCTTCACTGTTGTTAATTACTATTGCATTGCGCCTACTACGAGAAATATATTTCTTATACATTGGTTCTGCTTGCTTGAAAAACATTTTTCTAATTTGTTTTTCATTCCCCCAACGCTTTTCCTTTACGTCTCGGGCTAATCTTCGTTTAAAACGTACTTCAGTTGAAGCATCAACAAAAACTTTTACATCCAGCAGTTTCTTAATTGGTTGACGTAAAACAAACAACCCCTCTACAATAATTACCTTTGATGGGTGGAACTTTTTCCAACCAACTCGCTTCTGCTTAGTAAAATTATAAATTGGCTTTAAGATAGTTTTTCCTTTTTTAAGATTCTCTAAATGAACTCTCATAAGTCCGAACTCTAACGAGTCTGGTGAATCATAATCATGAACAGGATTCAATTTTTTTCCAAAGTAATAATCGTCAGCGTGAAGAATTTTCCAGCCAAGTTTTTTAGCAACATAACCTTTACCAGATCCAGAACCACCAGCTATACCTACAATTATAACTTTCTTTTTCATTTTAGAAACTTTTTTCTTAATTACTGAGAGACCGCGCTCTAAATTATATTTCATATTATCTTACCTGAATAACTTTACAATCTTCTTCTACTTCTACAAAGTGACTTGCCTTTCCATCGTGATAAGCAGCACACTGGTTAGCTAGTTGATCATCTACTGGTTCTCTTGGATCATGTGCAATATCACATACCCAGTTATCAATTTCCCATTCCATTACATCTGACAAGCAAGGACCAGCTGTTTTATCTTCTGAATATTCTTCACAAAGAGAAATACAAGACTGTTTTGCTAATTCTATCTCTACATCGTTTCCTTGACCAGTACATCCACTAACCAATAAGATTGCAACTAAGATTAGTATTTTTTTCATTCTAGAAATTGTTCTTCCACATTAAAATAAGTATTTCTAAGAAAAATTAGGGGGTTTTACGACGAGTCAGGAAAAAACAAGGTTATATATAGTATAACGCCCTATAATATGTGTCTAATAAGAGACAAATTTTTAGTCTCCGGATTAAACCGTTTAAAATACCCTAGAGGTTTTTTCGTGAAATGTGACTTGTGTAAAGTGAAATTAATAGCTGACAACATTGGCTATATCAGCGCTGCTAAAGGAAGACGTATCAGAGAATGTAAAAAATGTCACAGAAAAGTGCTAAGAACTGACGGCGGTATGAAAATGTTAAAAGCAAAAAAACTTAACCGTTCGTGGATGTTAGTCGGCTAAATTTATTAACTTTTTTATCCCTTTTGTTTTCTCTTTTTTTATTAATTAGTTTTAACTAGATCTAATTTTTCGCTAATGTACAACTGCTGTTGAACAGTTTGTTCAGCAAAGCTGAGCATAACGTTTTTTGTTTATATCAATAAAAGGGTTAAAAAAATAGAAGCTGTAAAAAACAAAACAGCTGAAAAAATTTATTTCTTGCCTAGGTTTTTTCTTTTAATGTATTGCCAAACTTTTTTTGTCATCTGAGCTGGTGTTATTGGTTTGTTTCCTACAATTTTTGCAAAGTTTGCATCTGGTTTAATTTGATATCCACCAAAAGCTTTTCTTTTTCCGCCCTTTCTCTTTGCTTTTCGAGCTGTTTTCTTTCTTTTAACTTTTTTCTTTACTGTTCTTTTAACTGCTCGTTTAGCTTTTTTTCTTTTTCCTTTGAATAATCCAAAAACCATTTCGTACACCTCTATGAAAAGTTAACTAAGCCAGAATATAAAGTTTTTTTCACTCAGTTTCAAGAACCTTTATGATGTGCCAACCAAATTCAGTCTTTATTGGGTCAGACACTTCCCCTTTCTTTAGAGAGAAAGCAGCAAGTTCAAACGGCCTTACCATCTGACCCCGGCCAAACCAACCTAGGTCACCACCTTTCTTTCCTGAAGGACACATAGATTTCATCTGTGCTAGTCTTTCAAAAGTTGCACCTTGCTTTAGTTCAACTAGAATATTTTTTGCCTCTTCTTCTGTTTTTACTAAGATATGCACTGCATGAACTTTACTTACCATAATTATCACCCGTATACTAATTCTCCTATTCTTCCTTGACGCTTTAGATAAAATGCTTGTGTTTTTGTATATCTCCAAACAATATCTGCTTTTTTATTTGGTTCTATTTCCCAAGGTTTAATCACAACCAAATCACCAACTCGTATCCAAACCCGTCTTCGAAGTTTACCAGGAATTCGACAAAGTCTCTCTATCCCATCGATACAATCTACTCGCAATTTACCAGCTGCAAGCATTTCAGTAGCTATACCTAACATTTCAGTATCGCGAGGCATTCTAATCCTTGCAATTTCTTGCTCTTCTGTTGGTCTTTCTTTTTGATACATACATCTCACTTGACATTATACTTATTTAAACCTAGCTAGAACAATTCGACGATGAACCTCAACTCCGTCAAGATGAGTTGATTGTTTAAAGGTTTCTACTAATTTTATTTTATGTTTTTTAGAAATTTTAACTGAAAGTGTTTTTAAAAATCGTTGACTTCCAAAGTAAATATCAACCCCACCTTTCACTTGTTTTATTCTATAGAAAGACATTCTGTCACTTGTTTTATCTGCCTCTTCTTCAACAAATGTTATTACATCTTGTTTAAAGTTACCCCGTAATTGTAAAATCCCCTCGTAATAATCTCCTAAAGCGCGTCCACAAACACCGCATATTCTAACGTTAAAATGAATTCGAACTTCTGCCTCTTCCTCTTTTGGAATTCCCTTAACATCTCCGATAATTTTTACCTTGTAAATAAAATCTTTTCCTAACATTCTTCTAGTTAAGGTTACTTCATGCTTAGCTAACTCATAGAAAAATCTTTCTGGGTTCCATTGTTGATATTTATTTTTCAGTTTAACAAGATCACACTTACTACACTTTTCTATCTCTATGCGAGCAGGAAGTTTTAACAATGTCTTTGACCCTGCAAAGTGTTCTTTACAAAGCCCGTCCTGAAAATCATCTTCCCCACATTTGTAACAAAAACGTCTTCTCATAAAGAAATGTAGTGGGGGATACTAATTTAAGCTTTGTTTTTCAAATACAGATATGGATAATAAAGACCTTCTAAAGGTAAAATCTGAAATAGTTTGTTGGGGAATAAGACTAGATCCAACTTCCGAGAAGCTTTTCTTAAAACAAAATCCACATTTAGATAATAGAACAGGAAATGCAGGTCTAGGTTTCAAATTGGGTCATTTAATTATTAATGCACAATTTGGTCATAATTTCACTAAAAAATCACCATATACTATAAAAAATATTGATGGTAAATGGTTTGTCTGTAAAGAAGATCAACAATATGAAATTATTCCAAACAAAGCTCCTAATTGGTATTTGGAAAAAACAAGCAAAGGAACACCACTTACAAAACTTATCATAGAGGAAGGAAATAATATGCTTGTTTCTAATGTTTATGACACATGTTGTTATTTTTCAAAAAAAGAACAATGTAAATTTTGCGGAATTAACAAATCACACCATTTTGTTAAAAAAGATCCTAAAGATTTGGCAGAAGCTATTAGTATAGCTGTTAAAGAAAAAAATTACGGAATTCTATGGACAGGTGGAAACACATACACTCCTGACAGAGGAGCTTTGAATTATCTTGAACCAATAAAAGAATTACGAAAGCTTGTTAATAATCCAGTGATATGTGAGATGGCCCCACCCGAGGACAATAAATATTTAGATATTCTTTTAAAAGCTGGAGTGAATAATTTTGATTTTAATATAGAGATTTGGAATGATAATCTACGTAAACAAATTTGTCCTGGAAAATCTAACATATCAAAATCTAGATATTTTGAAGTTTGGAAACATTGTTTAGAAAAAATAGGTAATAGTAGTATGGAAACTGCATTAATTGCCGGACTAGAACCATTAGAATCTGTTAAACAAAGTATAGAAGAACTTACTAGTAAAGGAGTAATTCCAACTGCTATACCATTTCACCCAAATGATGATTCTACATTTTCTAATAAGCCACCATGTGATCCTAAAATTCTGAGAGAAATTTCATTATTAATATCAAAGGCTATTAAAAAATATGGATTACAACCAAAAAAACATCTGAGTTGTTTGAGTTGTGGTGCATGTACAATAGAAGTTGACATGGTATGATATCTGAAAATTTTGTGAGAAAAATAGTAAATGAAATGCCTTTACTCAATTGGTCTGAGCCAAAAAAAGATGATATAAGACTTGTATATGGTGAGAATATTTCTGGGATGTCACAAAAATTAAAAAAAGAACTATTAGAAACAATATCAAAGGAAATAGAATTTTCAAACCTTTACACAGTTGATAAAGTAGATGAATTAACAAAAGTACTAACTAAAAAACTTTCAATTGACAAGTCTCAAATAGTCATTGGAAATGGTATAGATGACATAGCTAAATTGATCTTCCAAACATTTGTAGATAATGGCGATGAAATAATAACCATAGATCCTTCTTACAGATTCTATGAAAATATGGGACTGGTGCAGGGAGCTAAAATAAAAAAAGTCACCTTAAAAAAAGATTTTTCTTTGGATATCAAAGATATTTTATCAAAAAAATCAAAAGTCGTATTTATCCCAAATCCAAATAACCCAACTGGAAACATTCTTCTCACAAATGAAAAAATATCAGAACTATGTTCAAAGTTTAATGGAATTGTGGTTATTGATGAATGTTATTATGGAATAAGCAAACAAACATGTATAGATCTAGTTAAGAAACATGAAAATTTGATTGTTCTAAGAAGTTTTTCAAAATCACATGCTTTAGCAGGTATACGACTTGGTTATGCAATAGCAAACAAAACAATATCTAAATATATGAATTCTCTAATAAATAATCTGGAAACTTTCAGAGTAAATAGAATAGTTGCTTCATCAGGATTAGTAGTTTTAAGACATGAAAAAGAAATAATATCAAAATTACTAGAAAATAAAAAAATATTTTACAAAAAGCTAAAGAAAATAAAACAAATAGAAGTTTATCCAAGTGAAACAACATTCTTTTTAGTTAAACTTCCTATAAGCGCATGTGACTTAAAGAAAGATCTAGAAAAACATAAAATAATTATAAAGGACTGTTCAATGTTTCCTTCTCTTGGAAAGAATTTTTCAATTCTAGGTATACCTAAAAAACAAGACATAGATTTTGTAATAGAGAAAATAAGCCAATCGTTTTAACCCATCATTCCAGGCATTCCGCCCATACCACCCATGCTTGGGCGAGAAGATGGATTCAATTTACCAGCAGCAATTATGTCATCGATTCTTAGAATCATTTCAGATGCTTCTGCAGCTGACTTGATTGCCTGTGTTTTTATTTTCAATGGTTCGATAACTCCTTTTGCTTTCATGTCAACGATATTTCCAGTGAACACATCAACACCGTAAGTTATTTTCATCTCATCATGTGCTGCGCGCAAAGAAACTAGTGTATCAATTGGATCCAATCCAGCGTTCTCAGCTAAAGTTCGAGGAATAACTTCCATTGCTTCTGAAAATGCAATGATAGCCAGTTGCTCTCGACCAGAATATTTTTGAGAAAAATCTCGTACACCTTTTGAAACAGCTGCTTCAGGACTTCCGCCTCCGGCCACGACTTTTCCAACTTCTAGAGCAGAGATAACTCCACCAACAGCATCTTCCATTGCTCGCATAACTTCCTCAACTACGTGTTCAGTTCCACCGCGAACTAAAATAGATACTGCTTTTGGATCTTTACAATCTCTAATAAAAATCATTTCACTTCCAGAAATTTTCTGTTCTTCAACAAGTCCTGCAAATCCAAGGTCACTTACCTGTATATCATCTAAACTTGTAATAATTTTTGCACCTGTTGCACGAGCTAATCGATCCATATCAGATTTCTTAACTCGACGAGCTACAAGTACTCCAGCTTTTGCTAAAAAGTGCTGAGCAACATCATCCACACCTTTCTGACAAAGTACAACATTAGCACCTGTCTTAACAACTTTCTCAACCATATTACGAAGCATTTTTTCTTCTTGTTCTAAAAAGCTCTGCATTTGGTCTGGTGAAGTTATTCTTATTTGTGCATCAGTTTCCGGCTTTTCAATTTCTAGAGAAGTATCAATTAAAGCTATTGTCGCCGACTCTACTTTTCTAGGCATTCCAGAGTGAACAACTTCCTTATCTAAAATAATTCCTCTAATTAATTCAGAATCTTCAACAGAAGCACCCTGTCTTTTCTCAAACTTAATATCATCTTTTCTAATTGTTTCAGATGCAACAGTTGTTACTGCATCCACAGCAAGCTTTGACAAATGTTCAGAAGCTCGCTCAGCAGATTTTCCTGTCATTGCTGTTGTAGCAATTTTCATTAAAGTTTCTTTCTCATTAAGAGAAATATTCATTGAAATATTATCCAGTATTTCCAGCGACTTCTCCTTTGCCATTTTATATCCTTTGTTAATAACAGTTGAGTGGATGTTCTGATCTAGCAAAGCCTCAGCTTTTTTCAAAAGTTCACCAGCTAAAATTGTAGCTGTAGTTGTTCCGTCGCCCACTTCTTCGTTCTGGGTTTTAGCAACTTCAACAATCATCTTTGCAGCTGGGTGTTCGATTTGCATTTCCTCTAGAATTGTAACACCATCATTAGTAATAACAATATCTCCCATAGAATCAACTAACATCTTATCCATTCCTTTTGGACCAAGAGTAGAACGAACTGCATCTGCAACAAGCTTTGCAGCTGCTATATTATTATGTTGTGCATCTCTTCCTATTGTTCTTAAAGTTCCTTCCGGTAAAACCATTATAGGTTGCTGACCATTACTCATAATAAAACACCTCTCCATTACTTGACAACCAAAAGTCGTCCACTAGATGTTATCTATCGCGACTAAAGCTTTTAAAAGCTTCCTCAAAATACGACAATTGCTAATCTAATAAAAGCCCACCTTAAATGTGTTAGTTTTGTTAAGTTTTAGATGGTTGATGACATAATCTACAGCGGGGCTTTCAAATCAGATATGAAAGAAATAGTACAAAAAACACTAGATCTAGGAAATGAAGTACCTTACGGAGTATACAGCGAATTAGATGCTGATGTAATAATTTTAACAGGGATGGAAGATCTTAGTGAATATACCCAACCAGACCCATTTTCAATAACATGGACTGATTATTTTGATACTCACGAGCGTCCGCACTATGATGATTTTTTCTGTCTAGGGCATACACATACATTTTCAACAGACAGCCTTCCAAAAAAAGGACTAATAACAGGATACGAATTTTATACAGGATATTCACTTGATTATAGATTTGTTGCAACCAGAACACCTGAAAAACCTCACATGGTTCTAAGTGCATCACATAAAAAAATGAAAGTGGGCAAAGGAAAAGGTATTTTAACTTTAGGGAATTTTAGTCATCTAAAAGAATTTATTTCATCACTTGGAAATCTAAATCCAGAATTATACATATTTGAATCAGTTAGAAAAGAAGAAAGGATAGGATTCCCAATTATAGAAACTAGAACATTTCCCGATAGTAATGTACCTGTTTCAAATACATCTTATTGGATGTCAATGTGGATACAGATGTACATGGAACAAGATCAAGAGCAAAAATTCAAAACACCTAAAGAACATTATAGAAATTTTCAAGAAGATGTTACATCTGGCAATTATGAAAAAGCAGATAGCAGAGCATCTCAATTCATAAAACATGCCCATGATATTGAAATAGAAGATCTGTTCGATTGATTTTTTGATACATTTTTTTCTAGTTTTTGCTAAAGCTTTTTTCATATATTTATCAAATAAAAAGCTTTGGTGGGCGGGATGAGAATCTCCTTTTTTACGGTAGTTTTTTGGTACAGCTTTTTTCTCCAACTTAACCAATAAAAAGGTGTTTTGAACTCACGACCTCCAGTTAACCTAGAGTTTGAATTTTCGGTTAGTAGTCCTATAAGACTGGCGCTCTAACCAAGCTAAGCTACCCGCCCTCAGATTGTTATTCCTCCAGAATCCATTTAAATCTAACTTTATCCGTGGTAAGCAGTTGTATCTTCTTTTTTCTTGTAGTTTGCCCAGCCTATAGAAAGCTTGTCACACAGTTTCTCCAGAACAGGTACGTGTTTTTCCCAAGATTTCTTAGTAGAAATAATCCATTTAATATAGTCCTTCTCTTTTGTAGAAAGGCTGATTTTATTTGATTCCCACAGAAGAGACTGAAATGCCTTGTAGATCTCAAACATTTTTTCACCGTCTTTATCATTTAGCATTTTTCTCTCAAACCAGCAACAGTAGTTCTCTTGCCCAGAAATTATAGGTTCTAAAATCCCTTTGCATACAGATTCAATCTTATCGCTTATTGAATTTCTAACTGTCTCCAACATAGGATCTTCATCTTTAGTTTTAAAATTAGATGTTAACCATGCCCACTTAGGAAGGGATTTATGCTTTTTCAGTAGAATTTCGTACTTTTTCTTAGCTGACATAAATCCTTTTATAGGGAGGTGAATTAATAAGCTTTTAGATATAAGGATATTGAATTGGGCCCATGGTCTAGTGGTAGGACATCACCCTTACAAGGTGAATGTCTCAGTTCGATGCACCTTTTGAAAAAATCTGCACCAAAAAGGAGCGAGTATCTGAGTGGGCCCACCATTTTCCCATTCTTTCACTAGTCGTTGTACCAATATCACAATAACCATGTCTCTCCCAAAGTAGATATTTACTCTTATGTTTCATATTAGAGAACCCTATTTCTTTCACCCACTTCTCAAGATTTCCAACACCATTAAGATCTATATAATATTTTAGATATTTTCTATTTACCCGTTTATCATACGAATTAACAGTTATCATATTTGCTTTGAAATTAAGATTTTTAAGTATTTTCATTATATCAAGTGCTAAAAATTTACTTTTGGTACAAATTTGAATTACTGGATAATAATGCTTATTTTTATGTTTCTTAAGAAATTTTAGAGTTCCGTCAGAATCAATAATACCTCGTATAAATGCTTTTTGAAATTCATTTGATTTGAAAATCCATAATGGGGTGCTAATGTGATTTTTAGGTGATTCTTGAACCATTATAACATCTCTAAAAAATGTAAGAATTGCCTTTGATTTTGTCCTTATTTTTATTTCATTATTTCTAGATGAACTCTCAATTTTTATATTGTCTAGATTGAACAATTTCCTTTTTCTTGGTATCAATATATTCTTAAAATAATCAATATCATCATTTTTATCCCCAGAATAAACTAATTCATAATGTACAAACCCATTTCCTCTTCTCTCTTTCATATAGCCGTCTCCTATATGGAAACCGACATCTTCTGCCAAAACAGAACTAAGAGTTTTTGGAACCGATATTGATCTTCTTGTATCATTCTTACTAAATTTGATCTTATCGATTGGTAAAGCCATTTCACTATTCTCGATTTCATTTGATTTAACTATTTCTATATTATTCACAATAAATCACCTCTTTTCGTGAGGGTTCTGAACCCTCCGCTAGGAATGGGGTTCAGGTTCCTGAGAAAGGGATATTGTGAACCCAAGAAATATCAGTAGAAAACCTTTTTATTGTAGAAAGATCAAAAAAACTTATGAGAAAAATATTTTTTATATTGGCAATTTTAGTTGTACTAAGTGTCTCTGTCCATGCTTTTGAAATTTCTTCTGTTAATCTGGACAAGATCAAATCTGATTATAATTCAGATTTAGAAAATATCCCGTGGATAGTTAAGATGGTTGCTGGAACAGAAAAAATAACAATCCAGATCCAAGGCCAGAGCAGTGTCTCCACCCTTAGCTTAGAAACCAAAGACGGAGAAATAATCTATCTGGGAACAGATGCTCTAGAAAACCCAACAATGCTTATCAAGATGACTGAGGAACAGATCCAAGAAATGCTGAACTCAGGAAACCCATTGGTTAGCTTGGCTGACTTTCTGAAAAGCGGGAAAGTTCAGGTCGAGGCAAATGGAATAGGAATGACCATCAAAATGTTTTTCATGAATATTTTGATTTTCTTATCAGGCCTATTTGGATGAATTAGAAACATTGCGAGACCACTATCTTGAAAAAAAAGTTTTAAATATGATAAGTGTGTAATTTTTTTATAAAAAACATTAAAATTTTTAAAAAAATAAAGGAAAAAATTAAAATGAGAGGAGAATTTTTTAAAAATTGGGGAAAGACTGCTTCTAAAGCTAAATTGTAATAGGTGTTAATTATGGCTGTATTGAAAAATTGTGTTCCAGGTCACTTTTTTGTAGGTCAAGGTTGCGGTGAAAGCAGCCACGGAATCCACGCAGGATCTTTTGATGATGCTATGATGAAGTGTGGAATCGAAGATTATAATCTTCTAGTTTATTCTTCTATACTTCCTAAAGGAGCCCAGAGAGTAGAAGCTCCAAAAACATACAACCACGGAGAAGTTCTTTACACAATCCTAGCTTGCTCTTCAACTAAGAACTCAGCAGACAAGCAGAGACTAACAGCTGGAATAGCCACTGTAAAAGTTATTGATGAAAACGGAGAAGAACTAGGTGGTTTAGTAGCTGAATATAGTGGAAATGCTTCCCAAGAAGATGCAGAAAAACTTCTACGAGAACATTTAACAGAAATGTTTGAGAAGAGAAAAGCTCTTCGAGACAAATACAAAAATGCTAAGATGGGTAAGATCGAGATTGTAGGAATGCAAAGTTTTGTTCCTGAAAAAGAATTTGGAACTGCAATGGTGGTCATGGGCTTTGTCGATCATACTAGAGAGTAAGCACCAAGCAAAAATCCCATTCATTCTTAGATTTAACTAGAAAATCTTGTTCTACAGAAAAACCTTTAACCATGTTTTTCAACCAGTCAGCTTTATCTTCCCAGTTTTGCTCATTGCAGAACACACTCAATAATAAAATAGAATCCTGTTTCATTATATTTTTTACTGATGAAAAAAATAGTTCAGCATCCAGCAGATGAATAATATCAATTGCATAGATAGTATCAAACTTCTCTACTAGGTTGAGTGTGTTCGCATCAACAACTCGCGCATCTACTCCAAGAGACTTAACCTTCTCCACATACTCTGGATTATTATCAATAGCAACAATACTTTTCTTATCTGTTATTAATTCTTCTAAAAACCCAGGACCGCAAGCTACATCTAGAACGCGACCGCGCGCAGGAATTTTTTCAAGAATTTGGCGTATCTTCTCTAGCTGTGTCTCACGCATCCAAAATGGATAAGCTTGATTAGAAATTTCTGGCATATTATTCAACCCGATATCTAAGAAAAGCTCCTATTCCACCTAGTCCAGCAAACCGCTTTCCACTCTCGTGTTCAGGAGAAATAATCATAATTTTCGCACTAATTTTTTCAGCTCCTTCGAGCAGAGATTCATTTGCACGAACAATATCTTCTGAAATCAAAAGTGTTTCAACAGCTCCTGACTCAACAGCCTTGGTCACGTAACTCAACCCATAAGTTATTTTCCCTTTTTTAGCAAGCTGCTCAAAAAACTTTTCTAGAACTTGCGTCTCTTCAGCAATTCTAGAATTCTTAATAACCCGATCCAAAACACCACGCTTCAAAACTTCTTGGAGACCATTCAAACCAGTGTGAGAACATCCCTCTAAAATTATTTTCTTATCTGTTTTCAATGACTTAACCAAATCTTCTCGAGCAAAACCAGGACCAGCTACTACAACATTCTTTTCAACTTGTTTTTCCAAAACATCAGCAACTTCTTTCAAGTAACCATCACGCTTATTATCTTCTCCACCTTTTCCAAGACCCTGTCCACGGATATTAAGTAGATGTTGCGACTTACCACTAACCCGATAAAAATCAGCTTCTCTCTCATCAAGAATAACCACAACAACAGGATCACTTTTCTTACCAGCTTTTTTTATTTTATCAACTTCCCAAGATTTCCACGCCCGTTGAATAGTAAGCATATTATTTGCACTAGCTTCGATTGTATGGTAACCTCGCTCAAGCCAATCTGGCCCATCAATTATTTTTCCTCTAAGCTTTAACACAGAATCAAATTCCTTTTTCTCAAGCTGGACAGTCAAAGTTACAAGCACCTTCTTCCCACGAACCTTTTTCCCGTCACGTAAAATATCCTGAGACCGAGGAGTCCTAGCTCTAATCAAATCTCCTTCCCGAAGAATAGAATCCAATATCCACAAATCATCTGGATTCTCAGGAGTTACTTTTCCTACACTGTGTTTAAGGTCAAATTTCGATTTCATTCTGTCCACCCAATGGTTTTAATTAGTGGGTTGGGAAATTAAATATATGTCTGATAGCTTTATTATGGTATTAATCGGAGCAGTTATAATTCTAGTCTTATTTATGGGAATTTTTGGAGTGATTGATTATCAAGGAGAGCTTCCACAATTTATTCCAAAAGCACAAGAAAAAGGAGCTAAAGGCTTTAGCAGCTCAAGCGTCTTCCTAGATGATAGTATTGTCTTCAAATCAGCCAGCAAAATATTAGGTAACATAAGCGGTGTTGTAACAAGTTCATTGTTTGAAAATTCTTTTATCGAAGCAGAAATAAACAGCGGAAATTATACCCATGGAGTGATTGAACTTGAAGTTCACAGTGCAAATCCAAAAGGAAGTCTTATATTATACTCTGACGAGGAAATCTACAGAAAAGTTCCTGGACATGGAATACAGTATTATGAGTTCAACCCATCAAAATTAGATGGAAGAATCAAAGCAGCTGTAGCTGGCCCAGGACTATTCTTCTGGGAAACATCAGAATACAACTTCACAGCTATCATTAGAGGAGATTCAAGATTAGAAGGATATTATACATTTTATGCTAATTCTGGCAAAGAATACACATTATTCGGAAGCATTGAAGATTCCTATGGAGGAATAGATATTTACCTAAATAACAGAGTTGTCTACTCTGGCGGAGAAAACGAAACAATTGATATTGACTTAGAGGGTCTAAGCAACAAGAATGTTCTAAGATTTGCCCCATGGTCTGATTCAAAATACGAATTCTCACACATTTACCTACAAATGCGTTAAAGATATAAACTTAATTAACTGTAATAAGTGTATGAAAGGAATCGAAGGCTTGCCATTAAAATATCTTATTTTGATATTAGTGGCTGTGATTGTAATCGGAGTTGTGCTAACAGTTGTAAATCAATTTAGTAATACTGCTATAACTGGTGCAGATCAGCTAGACAATATATTAGGAGAACAACTAAACACTACAACAAAAAATACGTGCGAGGCAATAGCTGGTTGTACTTGGAACGAAACTGTGTGCAGCTGTGATTAGGGATTTTTTTCTTTTATTCGGGACTTTACTAGCGTGAGTAATATGAAAGGTTTAGAAACAATGCCACTTAGGTTTGTAGTTGTCGTAATAGTTTTACTTATAGTTACAAGTGTGGGTTTTTGGCAAATTAATTCCTTTATGGATTTTAATGTTAAAAAAAATTTCAAAGAAGACATTGTTCAGATGTCACAAAACATAGATTTTCTCAGAAACAATGATCACGGATCTGTTATACAAACAAAAATAGGAATTCCTAATAACTATAATTTCTATTTTGATATCGACAATAACAAATTAGTTGGAAACCTATCAGGAGAAATTTTCGAGGTTAGTTTGGAAGTTAACCTAAGCAAAGCTAGAGTTACCAATGAAATAATCAGTTCAGGTAAAGTCAAATTTCCTAGAGGAATTAATTATATTTCTATTTACTATGGAGAAATTGAAGACACCAATGTAAAAAATTATACTGTTGTGATTATATGATGTTTAACATTTTAGAGGTTAATGTGCAAATACTGTTGCACAGTCTGTTCAGCAAAGCTGAACATAAACAGCCTGTACAACTGATCAATATTGGAGTGGGTTGTACATGATTGATTGGTTTGCCTCAAAAATAGGAATGATAATTTTTATTTTGATTATCGGATCAACTCTTTTATATTTTACTCAGATGCAAAATAATATTTATACTAATGCAATATCTGTTCAAGAAATAAATAATGTTGCTAGATTAATTGATAATCTTTGCGACGGGTGTTCTCTAGAGTATAACTTTTTTTCAGAGAGGTCGATCTCAGTTAGCGGGAATGTCATTTCAATTGGAGAATTTGAAAGAAAAGTTATTTCTGATTTAGTGCCAAAAAGTTTTACAGCAGATAAGGTGATAATAAAAAATGTCAATGGAAAAATTTTATTTAAAGTATTGTAATTTGACTGGAAAAATAATAAAGTCAACAGCAAGCACCGAGTTAAAAGAATCTGTGAAATTCCTAAAATGGAAAATATCACCAGAAAAAATAAAATCATCTGCAATAGTTTCCCTTCTAGCTGGTTTAATTTTTGTATTTTTGTTAATAGTATTTTCTATACTTATAAAATATTCAGTAATACATTTATTATTTCTATTAGTAATTCCAATATTATTTTTCTACCTAATAACAGAATATCCAAAAATATTAATGAAAAGCCGAGCTACCGAAGCTCTAGGATTTTCACCACAGATAATTTCACAAATATCAATTCCATTAAGAATGAACCCAAACCTAGAAACATCTCTCGCAATAGCAGTTGAGTCTGGAAACAGCGAAATAATACTTGATCTGAAACATATTCTCTGGGATATATGGTCAGGCAAGTCCAAAAACCTAGAAAGTGAATTAAAAAAACTAGCTGATAAGTGGGGAAAGTTTTCTAAGGGATTTCAACGATCGATTTATTTAATTTTAGGAAGTTTCCACGAATCAAATCTAAAAAAGAAACACGAGTCGCTTGACAAATCAGTCAAATCAATTCTAGATGACATCTCAGAAAAAATGAAAGATTATGCAAACTCACTGCACACCCCAACACTTATTCTATTTAGTTTAGGAATAATTGTTCCTTTAATGATAATTTCTGTGTTCCCAATAGTTTCATTTTTCGGTATGTCTATCAACCCAGAATCAATAACTTTATTTCTTTTCACGTCTCTAGTAGCATCATATCTTTATTCATTAATAATTCTAAAAAAACGACCAGCTTCTTTTTCTGTACAAGGAATAAGTTCAAAAATACCTGATGGGTATTTGAGATACAAATCAAAATTATTTCCTGTAAAACCAATAATAACAATAATATTATTTTCTCTTTCAATACCAACATTTTTTTACTTATTAACTTTTCAAGGAGTTGTTTTATCAGGAATAGTAAAAAAATTTTCAGAAACATTTAATACTTTCTCACTTATCTGGGCACTTGGCATATCTCTAACAATTTATTTCTACTCAAAAAGTATTTACAAAAAACAGAAGCGAGATAACATAAAAAAATTAGAGAATGAGTTTCTAGATTCTCTATACCACATACAGAACAGACTTTCAGATGGAAAACCAATTGAAACTTGCATTGAGTATGTCTCTGAGATAATGCACGGTTCAGAAATACAAAAACTATACACAAAAATATCAAACAAAATAAACAGACGATCAATATCAGTAGAAAAAGCAATTAGCGAAGAAAAAATAGAGAGTGGCATGATTAACTCGTCTTTTAAGATGATACTTACATCGCTGAAAAATGGTAGCAAAGCAGCAGCAAAAACATCCAGTGTCATCTCAAAATATTTACAAAACATAAAAGACGTTAACAAATCTTTAACTACAATGTTAGATAAAAATCTGGCAATGATGAAAACAACTGCAATGTTTTTCGCTCCAATTGTTTGTGGGATAATAATTGTTCTTTTCCAAATGATAACAATTACTGTAGCTACTCAAACAGTTGGTCAATACAGCACAACATTTCAATCTAGCATTGAAACCCCAATACTCACATTAATCATCGGCCTATACTTACTTGGATTAAATTACGTTCTGATTCGCTACATCTCAAGAATACAACACGGTTCAGATAACATAATACTACATTACAATCTCTACAAATCATTTCCAGTGGTGTTAACTGTTTTTACAGTTACTATATTAATAGCGCAGTTTGCTCTTGCAGGTTGGTTGATATAATATGTCAAAAGCAATAGAATCTCTTCCGCTTAAGTACATTGTAATGATAATTACAGCAGCAATAATAATTTCTACAATTCTCTACATGACTGGGACTGTCGCCGACTTGGCAACAGCAGGAACAGAACAAGCTAACCAGACTCTAACAACAGTTCTTAATCAGTCACTGGGCAATGCTCTGAAGTAATAGACAATCGCCGTATTTTCTCAGAAAGCTAGTGTTTAAATATTCCTGTTTCCAATTTTTAATTAGATTACTATGCCTACTAATTATAGACAGAAAGCGAGAGACGTATATAATGATGTAAAAAGATCAGCTAAAATACATTACAATAATGCGGCATATGATATTGAGAATCTACGAGATTGGAGCTATGGTAAAACTATAGGTGTTAAAAAACCTCAACCACAACAAAATCAACCACAACCACAAAATTTCATTCCAGGTCAACTACAAGTTCCACAAGGAGCACCTCAACAAAATCCACCACAAGGTCAACCACCACAAGGTCAACCACCACAAGGAGGACAAGCCCCACCAAATCCAGGCCAACAAGGCCAACAAGGTCAACAACAAGGAATGCCTCAAGGACCTCCAGGATATAATCCATATGGACAACAGATGTTTCCAGGAAACACAATGATGAACACTTACAACTTCGCAAAATATAGATTAAAACAAAACATGCTTAAAGTTGCAATTCTATGGATTTTAGCAATATTGTCAGCAGTATCATTTGGACATTTTTGGTTTGGCGCTGCAATAATATGTTACAGTATTTACGTTATTCTTCCAACAGAAGCTTCTGTTCTACTAGACGCAAAGAAAAATGCAACTGGTAGAGTATGGTCTTGTCCAAAATGTGGAAAAGATCATGGACCAGCTATGCTTAACTCACCACCACCAGTATGTCCCCACGGCACACAACCAATAACATGTACAATACGAGTACAAGCAAACATGAGTGGTGAAAATAACGCAAAGTTAATGGCACGAGCATTTTTCAAAATCGCAGCTATACTATTTACAATTGTTGATTTTGGATTTTTTAATCCAACAAATGGAATTTTAACAGTAGTAGTTTTATTTACTTTATACTTTTGGCTTCCTCTAAGCTATTTCACAGGAAGAATAGCTAGTGCAATGGAATCATGGTTTAGAATGTTGTTTGTTGCACCGTTGCTAGCGCTGTCAATGATAGGATTCTTAAGTCCAACACAAGGAGGAAGTATCATAGCAATGGGATTTTCAACACTTGTTTCTAATCTACCACAATTTTTAATTTCAATAATACCATTATCATTTTTAATTATTATTGCTTTGGCTTTTGGAGAGAATGAAAGAGAAGACATGCAACAAAATAAATATTTCAAATTCACACTTGCAGCAATAATAGTCGGAGTATTGTACTTTGTATTTATAGCACCATATTTCCCATTCCCAGGTGAAAGTGCACCACAAATGGCAATGTTCTATTTAGTTTTAGCATTTTTCATGACAGCACCAAATAGAAAGATAGGTCCAGAATCATTCCAATTACCATTCCAACTTACAATAATGTCCAATGACATCAATGAGATTTACAGTAAAATACATGGTGGAAAAGGAACATTGTGGCCTGTGCAGTCAGCAATGTACTGGACATTTTTGATTCAAGCAGGCGCACCTGTTATTTTAAGTTTCACATCAGGCGCACCTAGCGAGTTAATGTTCATAACAGCAGCTTTGTGGCTTCTTTCAGCTTTAGTTGGAGCTCCAAAAGGTGCAAGAACAATGCGTCCATACATGGGAGTCATGTTAATCATACTTTCCTTAATACTATTCTCATTCCAGTTTACAGGTACAATAGGTACAGCTGTATTTGGACAGTTCTGGCCAAGTGTCTACTCTTCAGGAAAAGTTTTCATAGAACCTATAGCAGGTGGATTTGCAGCTATTGGTACAACAATGGAAGATTATTCATTGATGGTTTCTTGTTATGATTGTTGGGTCGCTAAACAACAGCAGAAAAAAATAGATGATGCTGGAAAATTAAAACAAGGCGGAACAACTCGAGCTATCGAGCTTGAAAGTTTCGAAGCTGTAAACTACGAAAGCAAAGAACCTGATATTGATCCGGCGCTGCCACTAGTAGGACAAGTAGTTTTAAAGAACAAAGGAGAATTTGACGCAGCAAATGTAAAAGTTTATTTTGATAAATTATTTGTTATCAACCCGGCAAATGTTAGCGCAGCTGATTCAGACGAAGGTAAAGTAGATCTATCTGATGATTGTAAATTTACAGATTGTAGTGGAGTACTAACACCAGATGGTTTCACATGTATCTGGGACGAGTCTGCTCTTCTACCAAACGATAGAATTGACATGACATTTGAATGTGGTAACCCATTAACAGATAGATTAAATTGGTCATCAGGTGACAAAGGAATTTTCAATTGTAAATGTGCAGAATATAACAAAGACGATGATGAATGGGAAACAGAACCTGTAGGCTGTGATAAAATAGATACAGATTGCCGAGACAAAATATTCGGAGGAAAAGCAGGAATACCTAGTTATTCAAGAGCAAGATGGTTAGTAACTATTCCATTAACTTACGATTTCCAGTACTCAGTCACTTCTTCACTTAACGTAGAAGTAATGGATAAGGATCTGTACAAAGATTTAGACGAAGATCCAGAACAAGTTGAGTCACAGTACTCAGGTGGTCCAGCAAAACTAGCTCTTTGGACACAGTCTCAACCAATTAGAAACGATTCAACCAGTTATGGCAAGGTAACTGTAACAAACACAGGAAAAGGAAAAATACCAAACGGAACAGAAGTGTCTGCATATTTCAATCTGCCAGAGGGAATAACAATGACAAACATTGCTCAAGCAAGTGCAATTGGAATGGAAGATTGTAATTTAACTGTAAAGCAGATCAATTGTAAACTATCAGACAGCTTAAGAAAAGATGATAATGCAAATATATTTTTCAAATTTGATATATTACTTGAAGGTGCAAAGCAAAAGACCTTCACAATAACAGGTGAAATAGAATCATATAATTATACTGGAAGCAAAGACATAGAATTACCAATAGCTTCTTCAACAACGTTGAAATAATTAATGTAGGTGAAATGAAATGAAAAGATTTATTGTATTAGCTATTATAGCAATAGTATTAGTAAGCGGCTGCACAAGTCAGTCATTTTTTTCAGGATATGAAACAGAAACAAAAGCAGAAGAACCAGACATAATATCCTTTACTTCTCCAACAATATTACCAGAAATAATATTTGACGGAGATTCATTTGATATTGATTTCCAAATAATAAACAAACACGACAGTAGAGATGTAGAAAATGTAGGAGTTTGGATAGAAAATTGGAACCCTTGCGAGATTACCGCAATAAACAGTGTTCCAGAAGCAGACTTAAACGCAGCAGGATGGGGAGCAACTTACCCAGGATTAGAAGATACAATAACAAAATTAACAGCAGGAAGTTCTCTACCAATTGGAATTACACTAAATGCAAACACACCTACTAATGACCTACCAGGTATTTGTAAAATTATTTACAGATTAAATCACAGCTTTGAAGCTATAACAACATTTACAGGAATATCAATAATGGAAACAGGTGCTTACCGAGATTTAATAAAGTCAGGAGATAGACCAGCAGAAAGACCATTACAGAATATAGGAACTGGTCCAATACAAATTGTTTTTAACACAGAACAAAGATTCCCAGTTGAAGCTGTTCCAGACAGGCAAATGACAATGTCAATGAACATTAACAATTTAGGAACAGGAGTATTCGGTGACATTGATCCAAGGACAGTAAAAATAAAAATACCATATGATCTTTTATTAGAAGATGATAAAGGAAATTATGAACCATGTGATCGTTTTAATGAATCACTTGGTTTTGCAGAAGAAACAACTTTTGAAACATTTGAATTAACATTTGAAGATAAAGTTAGTAGATCATTATCAATAGATAATGTAGATTATAAAGGAGAATTAAAGACAAACACAGCAGGCACAGGAGCCTTTATATCAATACTGAAAAATGGAACAACAATCGAAGAATTTGATCTATTAGTAGGAGAAGAAACTTTCTCAATAAAATTAAATTCAAAAATAAAATTAGTAGAAATAAATGGAACTTCTGTAAAGATAGAATTGAGTGAACACACAGGATCTCAACCAGAATATATGGTTTTCACAAACGATAAAAAAATCCCAATGATTGAAGGAGAATCAGTAACTCTTCGTTGTATATTAAATGCAAACGTAGATGTTCCATACGAGAAAAGCTACTTAATTGAAGCAACTCACGAGTATGTTTACGAGATGCGAGGAGAAATAGAAGTAGACGTCGAGGTACAGTAAGCCTTTCTCTTTTTAAAAAAAGAGAATCCCTTGGGAAAGAGAAAAACTTTACGAGTTGATATGAATGAATGCAAAAAAGATGACAGGAATATTATCACTATTATTACTAATTGTATTAGTCTCAGGTTGCACTGACAATATTTTTTTATCAACCTTAAAATTAACTGTCGTCGACTCAGCAGTAGAACAAATATCTGTTATTGCTGAAGTTCCTGCATTTGTCAGAGAAGGAAAAACAATGACATGCAACATTCTACTAAACCCAGAAACATACATGCAAAATTTATCAGTATCAATTTACGATGCATCTCCTTTCTTAACATTAGAAGAAGGACAAGCTAACGAGTGGATAGTTCCATATTTAGAAACCAACAGAACAAGAACTTTCCAAACAAGATATGTAGCAAAAGAAACAGAATTTGATCAGGAAATCGAGTTAAAGTTCCTAGTAGAGTACACTTCAAACATGTCAGCTTCAGAAGGAATAACTATTCTTGATGAATTTGAGTATGAGGACAAATATTCAAAAGGAACATTAGGAGAAATTAGTCACAATTCTTTTGAAAGTGAATCACCTCTAAACATTAAAATAAGTTTTGATGAAGGACCACCTTTCATTAACGACTCCCGTGTTCTAATGTACATAGATTATTCCTATGCAGCAGAAGGAATCATCGACAGTCTTGATACAGTAGAGATAGTTCTTCCACAAAACTTAAAATACAAAGACTGTCCAGATTATGATTTAGTAGGAAAAGGTCCAATAGAAAAAGAAGTTGTAATGAATTGGCAGGGTGATCCAGTTGTTACAGAATCTGTGAATGTGGGAAGTTCAAATTTGGATATAACAATCAATTCAGTAACAACCTCAAACAAAGTAGATTTAGAGATAAACGGAGTAAGTTATACAAACCAGACATCTGGATCTGAAATATCAATTGGTAGAACAAAAGTATACTTTAAAGACGTAATATACTATGGTACAAACAACGCAGTTGTTATATTAACATTGAACTTAGACTACTCAACAGAAGATGAAAGAACATTAGTTCTAAATAAAGAAAAGAAATTCATAAATAAAAAATCTGTGCAGAGTAGCTGTGAACTAGAAACCCTAATAGATAACCCAATCTCAACAGGAACAATTGAATTGTCAGCTGATTACACATACAGAATAGCAGGTCAAGCAGAGATTGAATTAAGGAAGAGATAAAATGCTTGAACAAATAGGGATTTTATATTCTCTAATCTCAGGAATAGCAGCAATATTCTTAATCTATTTCGCTCTGCAGAAAAAATCCGAGAAAATCTTTTTACTAGCTTTATTATTCCTAATAATCTCTTGGTCTGGAATTGAATGGGCACTTTGGACAGCTGGCTATAATCTATTCACTCTAGTATTCGAACCAATTGTTCCACTAGCTTCCTATTTTGTAGGATGGTCTATATTAGTAATCTACCTTTCAGAAAAATATTTTTCCCGTAGAGATTGGATCACTTTTTTGATAGTTATTTTGACAATAATATCCATAGCTTCAGTTTGCATGGACTGTCTCTAATTATTTAAATAGAGGAATACAATAGATAATCAGTGATTTGTTATGAATAGATATTTAATTTTAGGCATAATTGCCACAATATTAGTCTCAGGTTGTGTAAGCCAAACAGGAACAGTTATTACATCAGGCGGATACGGCTTAGAAATAACTGAATTTTCTACAGATGCAACAGATGTATACTCCGGACAAACAACACATCCAACACTAACAGTTGAAAATCAAGGAGATGCAACAGTTTACAAAACAAACAGTCTTGCATTACTAATTGCTCCACTAGATTGGGAAATTATTCAGGGCCCATCAGGAGCAAAAGATGGAAAAAAAGTAGCTGAATTCAAAAACACTAATATCGATCATGCAAATCCAGTAACAGGATCAAGTGCAGAAACAGACACTTTGCGATGGACATTAAAGTCACCTGGTCTTGACGCAGGAAAAGAGCGAGAAGATGTCATGATTGCAAAAATCTATTACGATTATAAAACATCATCAGATGGAAAAATCTGGCTTTACACAGATTCAGACAGAGAGAACAATGACAACAAACTTTCTTCAGGAACATTTTCCTCAAGTCGTGGACCAATTTCCGTTGACGTCTCAGTAATACCAGACCCACCAATAGCAGAGTACTTAGGACAATTAGTAACTCTTCAAATCTTAGTAACTAATGTCGGAGATGGAATACCATATTCACCAGGTCTTATCAATTCACAAAATTATTCAATACCAGAAAATTACAGAAACAATATAACAATTGATATTTTCCCAGGAACAAAAAGCAGCTTGAAAGTTGTTAATAATTCCTGTCCAAGAGAAGTTCTTTTGATAAATAGAAAAGCTACAATTGCTTGTGATCTAAACATAACAAGTTTACCATCTGCAAAACAATCTTTCCCAGTTGAAGTTGTAGCAACTTATGGTTACACAACAGAACAAGAACTTTCAGTAAAACTTACTGGAAAGTAAACCTATGTTTGGTTATTGGGTAATGCTAGTAACCAGAATTCTTTTTTTTAAAATTTCCTAGTTTTTTTAGTAATTTTACTAGATTCTTTTATTATTGCTTTTCCATAGACACCATCATATCCCGGATTAACTTTTATTTTCCCTTCGCGGTTTTGTAAAATTATTTCTGTTAAATTAGAATTAACTTGATTTAGTTGTTCTCGGTTAGTATCAAGAAGAATATTAAATTCATTTCCAAATGTTTTTAGCATTTTATTATAAACTCCCCAAACAGTTTTAGTTGAAACAGCATTTCCATAGACTGAAGAAATTAATTCTGATAATGGTAACATTTTGTAAAAACTTTTAGCTCCCTGTGGAACAAATCCTTTTGGTCGATCAGCAAGTTCTTCTACCCGATACTCAACCCCGATTGTTAATGGTTTCGCACACTTAGGACAAATACCTTTAGCTTTGCGTGTCTCGCGTGGAGATAGTATAACTCCGCAGTTTCTGTGACCATCCCAGTGGTATTTTCCATAAGCAGGATCTACTTCAATAGTTCCTTCATAACCTTTTCGCGTTCTAATCGCTTTAATTAAATTATCATAAGTTAATTTTTTCAAGTTAAGCAACGTTGCTTCCCTACCTATTCGCCAAGGCCAATAAGAATGTAAATCTGAAAATGATAGCAGTGTGTACTTGTCCAAAGAAGAAACTCTCCAGTTCATTGGTGGATCACTTGACAATCCAGTTTCAAGCGAGTAGATGTGTTTAACTTGATCACCAAATGCTTGCTCCAAAGAATCGAACCCAGATTTACTTCCAATAATTCCAAACCAAGGTGTCCAAGCATGTGCAGGAATAATTTCAATTTTATCGCTAATTTTTTTCAGCGCTTCTGTTACCTCAATACAAGATCGACCGAAAATAGGTCGTCCATCATAATCTATCCTACCCAATGTTTTCAAATAGTCAGTAATCTGGTCAACAACTTCTAGAGTTGGAGCTAACAGTACTAAATGTACGCGCCTCCCGCGCCCGTCTTGAGAATACATTAACGAAATTTCGTTAGAAAGAATAAATGGAAACCCTGTTTTTGTTTTGTAAACCCCCTGTTCTTTTTCTATCAGTTCTGTCTTCAGTTCCTTAATCCATTTAGGATGAGAAAAATCTCCTGTGCCTAGAAGAGTCACACCTTTAATTCGAGCATATTTTTCTAAGTTAGCCAGATCAAGGTTCTTCGAAGTAGCCCGAGAAAACCGCGAGTGTATGTGCAAGTCAGATATAATTTTCATAATCAAGGTTACACTTGAGATAATTTATAGGTATTATCGTTTCTCCGGAATAATAAAACAAGCTATCAAGTATGCAAAGAAACCTGCACCTGTTAGCCCGAAAAGTATCCAACCTAGACGAATAAGTGTTGGATCTATTCCAAAGTAATTTCCTAGACCCCCACATACTCCACAAACCATTCGGTTTTTCTTAGATCTAAAAAGTCTTTTCATAACTTCCTAATTCCAATAGGTCCATATAAATCTTATCTTAGTGTTTGGCTAAATTGGCTTTTGGTTACTAACATTATCCAATATCAAACTGAGATCAAAAACCTTTAATACTTTTATCATCAACTAATTCTCATGGAATTCATATGTTTTATCCCAGGTGAGAACGTAGCAAAAGCAGAAGCAGCTCTTAAGAGTGACTTCCAACTTGCTTCCCGACAGTCAATAACAATCCGCGCAGCTGAGAGTCTTGACCTTGACGACAAAGGTAGCTTTTTTTACATAACAGGCAGTGAAGAAGGTGTAACAAAATGCAAAGAACTTTTGAAAGATTTCATAGCTGAGAGCAAAAACCTAGAAACAGTTAAAACAAAAATCAGCGAAGAAAGTGAAAACGCAGCTAGTGGCATGGGAAGTATTTTTGGATAGTTGTTAATTAGACAACAACCGAAGGTTGTCTTTCATAGCCGGGTTGGTGGTCTAGTGGTATGACGCTACCTTGACAGCACCTTTTTATCGGTGAAAACAAAAAAGTTGCACCAAAAAGGTGACAAACTGGTAGAGATCGAGAGTTCGATTCTCTCCCGACCCACCATCTAATTTATAAAGTTCTCTGCTACAATCAGATTATGATAGACAAGTCAGAAGCAGACGAGTTAGTCCATTCAGGTCAGTTTCGAGTATGGGCAGCTTTTGAAATACTAGCTTCTAATGAGCAAGTTTCTAAAAAAGCACTTGAAGCACACATCGATAAAATCGAAAATGATGCTCGCCTAAAAATGTACAAAAAACAGTTCTCAGACATAAAACGCGTTGAAAAACCTTTAAAGAACCTAGAAGTCGGTTTCTCATACATATGCGAAATAGAGTTTGTAGCCAAAAACCTAGAAAACATAGTTGGTGCAGTAATTCACTATGGTCCTTCTTCAATAGAAATACTTGAACCAACAGAAACAAAAACAACTGTCACAGAGATACAAAACATAATGAACATGATATCTTCAATGATGCACAAATATGCAGCATCTGGATTGGGCGGAATTGTAATTGCTGGTCAAACAGGTAAATAATTATTCGTTGATAACGAGGTAAATTGTACATTGACTGGAAAAGTAAGTGATATTATGAATAAAGTTTTCCAGTATGTGCAATTCGACAATATGGAGACAGATTGCACATGAAAAACCTTCCTATATTATTGATATGTTTAATCTTACTTAGCCAGATCTCTATTGCCCAAGAAATAAACTACTATGTGCCAACCACAACAATTTATCAAGACGGCTCAACAGATACAAAACTTTCAATTACATTATCAGAGAATATAGATACTTTTGAGATAACTGTCTTTAACATGAAACCAGAAACTCTAAAAACAAATTCAACTTTCCCAGGATTTACCTGCGAAACACAAGAAAAAGCAGTAGGAACATTAATAATATGTGATACTTCTGGCTCAGCAGAGCAAGACAGGTCTTTCTCCCTAGAATTTGATAACAAGCAAACAATCACTCAAGATGGCTCAAAACACTTATTTGAGCAAGAATTCTTAGTCCCCTACACCTCAGAAAACACATTTATCAAGGTAATCTTACCAGAAGGAACAGTAATTCAGAAAGATCAACAATATCTTCCTATCTCAGGAGCAATATCCAGCGACGGTAGACACATAACAGTTTTCTGGAGAGACGAAAACGTAGCTACCCAAACCCTAGTCAGCATCAAAGTACCCTACGAACCTCTACCATTTACCCCACCAATAGAATTAATCATAATTGTTATTCTACTATTAGCAATTGTGCTTTACTTGTTAAACAAAAGGCGAAGAACACCTTCATTATTAATGCCAATCTTGAAAACAGATGAGAAGCAAGTTCTTAAAGGGGTTATAAATCATGGTGACGGCGTGAACCAAAGGATCCTAGTACGCGAATCAGGCTATTCAAAGGCAAAAGTATCCAAAGTTTTGAAATCACTAGCAGAGCGCGGTATTGTAACACTCGAGCGAGTTGGTCGGACAAATAGGGTTCATATAAACCGAGATATAGGAAAAAAGGAACAAAACACCTCCGGAAACAATTAAACAAACCAAAACAATTTATAAACATCTGATAAACCCCTCGGAAACAGTACTTGACCACCTCGGAAACAGTCACTTCTAACTTATATATCCCCCTTCTGTACAATATATAGTACGCAAAAAGCGCCAGTTAGAGCTATCTCGAATAACGAGTTGTTCGTTAATAGTTAGTTGTTAACTGTTTAGAGATAAATCATCCTTTTCGCGAGTGGTTGGAAATTTAAGGAAAACCAAGCGCAATTGGCGCCAATAAAATGCGCATATACGCGCGAACTGAACTATGTTCAGTACATAAAAAATCGGAGGTAAATAATATGCAATTTAGAAAAATAGCAGCAGCAGCTGGAACAGCTTTAATGGCTGGAATGGCCTTAGCAGCACCAGCGCTTGCAGCAATGACAGTAGGAGACATCTCCACAATACCTGCATTAGAAAACGGAGAAGCTAACTTTGCAGTTGTCATCGGAGGCGGTGCACACGCAGCTGATGTAACAGCAGGAGCAAATTTAGGAGCTTTTTTCGCAGGATTTGTAGGAGAAGAAAAAACAATCTCAGGAACAACTTCATCAAGTGTTACTGGAGGAATAGATCTATCAACAGCAACAGCAAAACTATACTATGGATCAGCAATAAACGCAGCAAGAAGCACTTTAACAAATACAGAATTTCCAGGTGTTCTTGATCCAAGCTTAGTAGCTGGAGTAAGTGGAACTGAGTACAAATATGAACAAATCTTGAACATCGGAAGCACACCAACATTAGCTTACGGACGTTCAGGAACAAGCTTAGATGATTCAGCAGCACACATAAATTTAGGATCAACAACAGGAGCAAACTACTTCTATAAAGCAGATGTAGTTTTCACAAAATCTCTAAATGTATCTGGATCAGACGTAGATAGTAAAACAATGATCTTATTCGGTAAAGAATATACATTAGGAACAGGAACAGAATTATCTGGAACTGTATTAACACTTTACGGAAAAGGAGACGAGCTTTCAATGGCTTGGCAAGGAGATTCCATAACTGAATCCGCAACAGTAGGAGATGCAACAGTAGAAGTAACTCTTCGTGGAGTAACAAGCTCAAGTGGAGCAGACCTAGAAATCAACGGAGTAACTTACACAAACCAAACATCTGGATCTTACATTTCAATTGGAGGAACAACAGTTTATGTAAAATCTGTATCATACTATGGTACAAACAACGGAGCTGTTGTACTAAGATTGGGAGCAGATAAAATCAAATTACAAAACGGCTCAAAGGTTATGACAGGAACAGATCTTGCAGAAATGGATGGTACATTAGTAACAATAACATCTTCATTCGATGAAATCTCAAAGATCGAAATCGCTGTCTTTAAACCAAACGCAGCAAGCGATTTGATTGCAGAAGGAGAAGAATGGGTAGATGGTATCTTTGGAAGTTTCAAATTCCAGTTCAAAGGAATGAACGCAGGATTTGATGCAACTACAAGAGAAACAATAACTGTATCTTCACCATCAGACAATGTAGCTAGCATTCAGTTCACAGATAGATCAGGTGCAGCAGCAGATATTGAAATAGCTACAAACTATTGGTCATCAGCAGCACAAACAACAACATCTCTAGCAGACGGAAACCTGTACAACTATACTGTTCTAGAAAATGAAACTGTATCAATAAATGACTACACAATCATAAACCAAGACGGTGTATCATACCTAGTACAGTTCTCAGGTGCAAGTTTTTCAGCGACAGGAACAAATACAATAACATTAACAAATGCTATAACAGGAACAGAATTAGCTAAACCAACATTCTCAACTGGAGCAAACGGACAAACAGCAACATCAGCAAACGTTATCGGCGGTAAAACATACACAATAATGATCGCAAGTAACACTTCTGATGCAGAAACAATCAGAATTGCTTGGAATGCAGCAGGAACAAAGGTAATTTATCCAACACTAAAAACACAAAAGGGAGCAAACATCGCTTTAGCAAAACCACAGAACGTAACTGTAACTGCAAGCGATACAGGATCAACAATCTTGATCTTCCCTTCAGGAACAGACGACACATCACCATCACAAACATCAACAGTATACTTTAACTCAAGTGCAAACGGTACAACTGTTGGAGATGGTATTGTCAACGTTACAACAGGTACATCCGCTGATACAACAGCACCATATACAATCGGTTCAATGGATTTCAACCTGACAATGAAGAACGCTTCTGGTACAATAATGGAAATCATGCCATCAGCAACAAACAGTACAGCTGTTCTAATAAGAGAAGAAAAAGGAAAACAAGGTTCAGAAGACAAATACAACGGCATTGTGATCCCTATAACAGTAGAAGCAGCAAGTCCATACAAGATCGTTCTAGATGCAAACTCACCAACACTAACAGGAACATACTCATCATGGGGACAGACAACAGACAATTACGTAACAAGAGCTCTAGATGTATATGGAACTTTGATAACAAGAGACACAACAGGAACAGGAATTATAACTGTTTCATACCCAGACACACAAGCAATTGGTGAAGTCTTTGTCCTAGGTGACGAAGGTGTAATCACATCATCAGGCAGTGATGGAACATACAGAGAAGCTGTTCCAATAACAAGCGATATAGCTGTATTAGACGATGAAGTAGACGCAACATTGAAAGAAAACAAGAACTTGTTTGTAATCGGTGGACCTTGTGTTAACTTAATCGCAGCAAACTTGCTTGAATTAGATACATACACATGCGCTGAAGAATCCGGAATTCCAACAGATTCTGCAATAGTACAAGTTTTCGAAGACGAGTACGCTGTAGGAAAAGTTGCTGTATTAGTAGCTGGTTGGGAGAAGGAAGAAACAGATCTAGCTGCAAGAGCAATACAAACAGGCGCTCTAGATGACCAGGAAACAGCAAAAGTAACAATCACTGGTGATAGCTTAGACGCATTAACAATCGAATAAAATCAAAACCTTTGAGAGGGGGATTTTACCCCTCTTTCTTTTTTTTAACATCTTAGCTAGGGCTATATTATTATGCCTTTAATCAAAAACAGAATATCGTTATTTATCGTACCTTAAAATGTATTTAAATATGTCAAAAAACAAAAATTTATTAGATAATTATGGATAAAAAAGTTTTTAATTTATTATTAATTGTAACATTTGTTTTAAGTTTTTTTGCGTTTTCACAAGTTGGTTTTTCAGAAGTTATTCTGAGTGATGGGGAATTTTATAAAAGTAGTGGAGATCCAAATGAACCTGGAATTCTTGTATCATATGATATGAACTATAGTGGACCAGTTGACGTAAGTTACAAGTATCTTTATTATGCTAACAGTAATTATAGTAATGCTACAATATCCACATCTATTGGAAATGATATTAATGGAAATATTATAGATAGTATTAATTTTAAATCACCAAAATCAATTGATAAATATAATAAAGCAGTATATGAAACACATTCATTCAAAACAATTGCTGGAGTAGGTTTAATTTTTTCTGTCATAAATGGAGATTACAAAGTCTATATTACTGATATTGTTATAGCAATTTCTGATGATGAACAATATTGTGGAAACCATAAGTGTGATATTGGAGAAACATCGTTAAGTTGTCCTGTGGATTGCATAGAGAGTATAGGATATTGTGGAGATGGAATATGTGATCCAGTTGAATCAGTAATATGTCCAGAAGATTGTGGATCTAATAGTTACTGTGGAAACAATATCAAAGAATTTGGAGAAATGTGTGATGGAACTGATTTGAACGGAGAAACATGTGTTAACAATGGTTTCATAGGGGGAACTATGGCATGTAGTTCTAATTGTAATACTTTTGATGCTAATGAATGTACTAAATGTGGAGATGGTATCTGTAATAATTTTGAAGATCCAAATTCATGTCCATCAGATTGTGAAGAAGATCTTATCTGTTCAGATAATCAAAAACAATGTTTTGGAACAGACTTGCAAGTTTGTTCAGATAATAAATGGTTAACTATACAGGCATGTATGAATGGTTGTAATGATCAAACTTTGATATGTAACAGTCAAACAAATCCAATATGTACTGATTCTGATGGGGGAAGTGTGTACGATATTAAAGGGGTAACTTATGGTTTTGGAGAAACTGGAAATTATATAACCAAAATAGACGAATGTGAAGATTCCAGTTTAACAGAATATTATTGTGTAGGTTATTCTGTTCATAATACTGTAACAACTTGTAAATATGGGTGTAGAGACAATGCTTGTGTATCTGCTGATGAGGAATTAGTAAAAGAAACTAAAGATATTAGAGGGCAAGTTGATGATTGGTTAAGTTCAGTATGGGGAACTTACGAAGGAACTATTAATGGAATAGTTAGTTGGGTAGAAAATATGTTTGGTGGTGGGGATTCTCCAGAATGTCCAGAATTAATAAATTTCTTAACAGACAGTGAAGGTCCTTATTATGTAGGGGATACTTTAACAATCGGTGTAAATATTCTAGATGAAAATGCAGACCGTGTTTCAAATGCAGAATTTGAATTACAAATAATAAAACCAAATATATCAGGAGCAGGTGGAATAAATGCTATGACAGATTCAAATGGTAATTATGAATATACTATTGATTTTGATGATAAATCTGATATTGGTTTGTGGAAATTAGGTGCCCACTTTAGCGAGTGTGGATTATCAGACACAATGTCATTTGAAGTTAATGAAAAATTTCAATCAGAAACAGCACCACTTTTCACAGATACTGAACAATTACATTTAGGAGATAGTCTAGATTCTGTTGTAAAGATATTAACAAGAGTAAATATGCCAAAGTTGTTAACTGAGAGTACACATACAGATCGTGCTGCGAATCCAGTTAAATATAATCAGTTCATAGATTTCGAAGAATCTACATCAACTATTATGTTTGGAAGACCTCCTCACTATGACAATGAGTTAAATTATGTAAACATAGAATCATATGCTTCGGGTGTATCTATAGAACATGATGGTTTTGAAAATAATTATATATATAAAATCGTTGTGCCTTTTGAAGGATACGGATTAAATATTTCAAGTCCAGATGTTCAAACCACACAGATTGAATTATTTGGACAAAAATGGACAATAGGAAAAGAATCAGACAGTATGTCAAATGCGAAATTTGTTCTATATGGTGGTGGAGAAGAAGTTTCAATGTCTTGGGTCGGAGATCCAATCACTGAAACAGCAACTGTAGGAGATTCAACACTAGATATAACACTTCGTGGAGTAACAAGCGGAAGCGGAGCAGACTTAGAAGTTAACGGAGTAAGTTATACAAACCAATCATCTGGATCTTACATATCAGTTGGCGGAACAACAGTTTACATAAAATCTGTATCATACTATGGTACAAACAACGGAGCTGTTGTACTAATATTGGAAGCAGATAAAATAATTCTTGAAAATATGATGTATGCAAGAGGTGGAATATCAGATGATAGGATAAGAGGAACTTATTGTCAGCTAATAAAAGATTCAAATGGAAGAATTACAAAATTAGAAGTTGCAATAGGTGCTAAAGACCCAACAACAGCTTCCATACATGAAGGTGGAGAATTTGTAGACCCTGTTTGGGGAACATTTAAAATATTTTTCGACAAAATGGTAGATGATTCAGCTGAAATCTACGTAATTGCTAAAAATTAGTAAAGACCACCACGTTTTGTAGAAATCCTACCCAGTTTCGCCACAATCAATTTTTAGATACTAACTTATTAATATTAACTACTAAAACAAAATAGCGAATATTATGATGTGTTATATATGAAATTAAAGAAAATAATTCCAGTAATATTAATGATAGTTTTTTTATCTGGATGTATATCCCAGCCAGTTCCAAACCACAAACTAGAATATAATGGAATATCAACAACATTCAGAGCAGACATAACCAAAGCATTACTAGTTCCTGTGTATTCTGATGAAGTTCAACTAAAAGATCTGTTATTAAACAAAAACATCAGTTCAATTAATGTTACATTTATTGCAAATGACTCTGAAAACAAATACTATGCAGTTGGTGCATTTGAAATAGGATACAAATTAAGTTTAGTAAAACAAAAAGAAAATCTAAATTATACAGTAAATGCAACTGAAATATTAAGTCTAGATGACATGATCCCACTGGAAAACACAGTATATGTTTTCTTAGCAGGTCCTTCCCAAGCAAACGAGACCCGCGTTGACATAAACAACAGTATAATTACTGTTTCAGCCAGAAACCTAGAAAAACCTTACGGAAAATACACAGATCTTGATCTTTCAATAGACAAAATGCTTTTATCTGTTATGATGGAACAAGAGGATTGAAAACATGTTATTAGGATTAATTGACATAATATTTCTTATATTTGCTTTTTTTACTTTATTCTTTGTATTTGTTTTCCTAGTTCTTTACTTGGAGCATCGGAAAATTAAAATAAATTTTAAAGACATAATAACACCTACAGTATCAATTGTTATCCCAGCACTAAATGAAGAAAAAACAATAATTTCAACAATCAATGCAATAAGAAAATTAAAATATCCAAACATTAAGGAAATAATAGTTATTGACGATGGTTCTACAGATCACACAGGAGAATTAGCCCGCTCAATGGGTGTAAAAGTTCTTAGAAAAGAAAACCAAGGCCAGAAATCATATCCATTAAACTTTGTATTGAAAAAAATAAAAGGAGAAATAATGGCCTGCGTCGACGCAGATTCTTATCCAGCTCCTGATTCTCTAATGCGAGCTATACAATATTTTAAAGACGATGACGTCGCCTCTGTAACAACTTCTGTTTATGTTAAAAATCCAAAAACCCTTATCGAACGACTACAGAACATTGAATATACTCTTATTGTCTGGAGCAGAAAACTTTTAGAAGTTATAGACAGCATCTATGTAACTCCAGGTGCAATGAGTCTTTACAGAACAGATGTTATTAAAAAATTAGGTGGGTTTGATAACAAAAATCTAACAGAAGACATTGAAATCGCATGGCGACTTCTACACAACGGCTATAAAATTAAAATGTCATTAGAATCTGAAGTTTACACAGGAATACCTAGAAAATTAAAAGAATGGTGGCAGCAAAGATTACGTTGGAACATTGGCGGATTACAGACAACTTTAAATTATCTTCCTAAATTCACTAAAAAGAAAACAATGTTAAATTTTGTAGTTCCATTTTTCACATTTTCGTTTTTCTTTTCAATAATAGGATTTTTAATATTTGCCTATGTTATGCTTGGCAATCTTTACAGCTATCTTTATTATGGAACATTTTCATTGATCGGTGGAACAGGACCAATTCAACGAGACATATTAGATCCTATATTAATACCAAATATATTCTCGATCTTTGGATTGATAATTTTAATAACAGCTATTGTCTGGATAGTCATAAGCTATAGAAGGACTAATAAGAATCTCAACAGTATAGTTGATTTATTAGATCTAGTAATCTATTTATCCTTATACATTACATTATTTCCTATAATACTATTACAAGCAGTATGGAGATTAATAATTAACAAAAAGAAATGGTGACAATAATGATGTTCAATTTTTTAGAGGCTGAACAGCCTGTACAACTGAACAATATCGAGGTAAGTTATACATGAAAAAATATATTTTGCTTAAAGCTGCAATAATAACAGTAGTGATATTTTCAATTGGGTTATTCATAGGAATGTGGTTAGACGGTCAAAGATATGATGAGATAAAAAATGAAATAACAAATCTAAATATTGATTGGAACGACGCTAGACTGCAGTCTCTATACTATAGAACATTCTCAAACCAATCTGATTTTTGTCAGTCAGCCTTAGCAACAAATAAAAAACTTGCAGAAAAAATATTTTCTCGTGGAGAACAACTAGAACGCTACGAAGAAGTTAACCGTTTTTCTAGCGAGGTCCTAGAACAGAAAAAAATATATGCACTACTTCACGTACAATTATGGTTAAATTCAGTTGAATTGAAGCGAGAATGTAATGCTAATTATTCAACAATAATTTACTTCTATTCTCACTATGCAAAAGGAGAAGAAGAACAAGACCAAGACGTTCAAAGTTCAATACTAATTGACTCAATACATAGATGCGACGGCCAATTAGAAGTATTCCCAATACCAATTGACATGGATATCCAAATAATTGACTTGATAATTGAACAATATGGAATAAATTCAGTACCTAGTTTGCTAGTTAACGAAGACACACCTCTTAATGGAGTCCAGTCTCGAGAAGTAATTGAGAACTTAATAAATTGTTAATTTATTTCAAAAACAAAAGTTTTATTTTTACAATTAAATATTTCTTTTCCACCTGGGTAATCATATTCTCCTTCATAGTCACTAGAAATAAGATACCCAATTTGACCATTTAGAGTATTTGTAATAAATTTATTATCAACAGGGTAGAAAGTTTTCTTATGGGTGTAAAAATACGTAACAGGAGAATTCTGAGTGAAAACAATTTCACCTTCCAGACTTTTAATAAATTCTAAACTTTCCAGATAACATAAGTGAGAATCTGAATAACTTCCCAGCTGGTTATACAAACCAACCCCACCACTTAGAAGCGTTAAAATCAATATACCCACAAAAATTCTTTTATCAAGCTTAGTTATAGAATACCCACCCATGATTGCGAGCATCGGAACAATTGGCATTAAAAACCTATCTTCTTTATGCTGCATTAAAAACGTGGTGAATAGCAAGAAAACCAGAACCCATAACAACAAAAATCCTTTCTTATTATCAAATTTTTTAAGCGAGAAGACTAGCCCAGCTCCAAATAATAGTAATCCAAACGAAAACATAACTGGAAAATACCAAAATAAATAATCCCAACTCTGTAAACCTCCCCAATATGTAGAAGCTGTTTGAGCATGCCAGAAAAATCCTAAAATATCCCCATAAGTTTGCCAGCTATAAAAAAGCCAAGGAGCGAGAACCAACAAGAATACAATAACAGCTCCATAAAACCATTTATCCTTTAGGAAGTTTAGATTCTTTTTACTAAGCAAATAATAAACCCCGAAAATAATAGGTAATAGAACCCCAGTAAATCTTGCCAAAATAGATAGTCCACAAAAAGCTCCACATAGAATCTTGAAAATATTTTTATTTTCAATAAAACCCATCCAGAAAAATAGTCCAGCAAAAATCATAAAGCAAACAGAAAAAGTATCTGTCAGAATCTTTCCACTATAATACATATACATTGGAATTGAAGTCATCAACAGTGATGAATACAACGCAATTTTACTATTAAACATTTTCTCAGCCAGTAGATACAGCCCAATTACTCCAATCGCACTAAATACAGGAACAACCAGCCTTGGTATTAGCTGTGAATTTCCAAATACAGCATAAACCAACGAAAGAACAAATGGTAATAACGGTGCTCTAAATCCAGCTTCTGTTGAACCATCTGATGTAAAATCACCAAAACCCTTAAAACTATAATTAAATAAATCACCACTTAATCCCCAACCTAATCCAGAATAAATTCCTTCATCCCACCAGATTACAGAAGATGATACCATAGCAAAGAGATTTACAACTAAACTAAAAATAAATAATAATATGATAATATTTCTTCTTCTCATTGTGACTCACCAAATGTCCAATATTTATTTCCAATAAAATTAAATCCAGTTGTTGCAATTATCGCAATTAGCTGAGAATGTAAATACCAAATACCACCTTCTGTTAAAAAATACAACACTATAAGATTCATTCCCAGACCAATCAAACTAACTGTGAAAAACTTACCATATTGTTTAGCAATGTTTTTCTTACCAGAAACTTTATTCTTAAAAGTCCATAGTTTATTCCAGATAAAATTATTTGAAACAGCAGCTAAAAAACCAATCAGCGCAGAAAAAATATACCAAGTTCCAATTTCTGTAAGAAAATATACAAGAGTTAAGTTTATCATAACTCCAATAATTCCAACAAAACAGTATTTTGCAAATTTTTCCATAAATATACTATATTCCTATGATTTATTAAATCAAAAACTTTCTAATTAGTATATGATATCAATAATAATTCCGATAAAAAATGAGCCCTATATACAATATCTAATAAATGACATAAATTCAAAACTAAAAGCAACCCACGAAATTATAGTAGTTGACGAAAGTACTGAAGTTCCTAGAATAAACAATGCTAAATTAATTAGACAGAAGAGCACCGGTCTCGGTAATGCTTTCAAAGAAGGACTAGATTATGCTAAAGGGGATATTATTGTTTTAATGGACGGGGATGGATCACATAATCCAGAGTATATTCAAAAGATGATTAAGCATCTTAAAACACATAACATAGTTCTTGGATCAAAATTAATTACAGGAGGAAAATCTGAAGACACTTTACCAAGAAAAATAGTTACACAGATTTTTTCTCTAATAACAAGAGCAATTCTTTGGATTCATGTAAAAGACCCAATGTCAGGTTTTGTTGTTCTTAAGAAAAATATACTTGATAAAATAAGTTTAAACCCATCTGGATTTAAAATCGCTCTTGAAATAATTTACAAATCTAGAGAAGCTGTATATGAGTATCCTATACACTTCAGAAAAAGAAAAGCAGGAAAAAGTAAAGTAGGATTTAACATGCATGGTCTCCGCGAAGCATTTAGAATAGTTTCACTACTATTCAAATTAAGATTTCATTAATTCCCTTAAAACAACAGTTGCATAACTTCCTGAAGGAAGGGAAAAATTCGTAATAACTTTAAGTTTTTTTGGATTTATTTCATCTTTTTCAATTTTCCAAGAAAAATCTTTAACATCAAGTCTAACTTTTCTAAATCCACCAGAACATTTCATATCTTTCAAGCTGTTTAACTTGAAATCACTTATCTGTAATCCTTCTTCACGTAAAATCTTTTTTATCAGACCACTTAAATCTCCACTTCCAAGAACAGTATCAAAACCAACAATAGGAATTTCACCATCACCAATTTTAATTTTCTTTAGAACTCTATTAAATATTAAAGACTGTACAGCATTAGGAAATATTTTTCTAAGTTTTCTTGGTATTTTTTTAAATGAGCCTGCAAAGTCATTAGGATTTCTAGATAATCCCTCTAAAATAATTCTTTCATACTTAAGTTGACGAGGAAACATTTCTAGAGCTTTTCTAAATCCTTTCTTATTCCAGTTTTTACCTAAAGCTAATCTAGCTTTTTTAGATTCCTCATGTTCGTCAGGATAAACTTTACATAAATAAATTTTAACAGCTTCTTCAATATTTCCTTTTAACATTTCCATACCAATCAAATGTGTAACTGGCCGTGTAATTCCAAATCTTTGTGGCCCAAAAATATTAGGTATTCCATTTTTAATTACTTCACCAAAAGAAGTTAATCGGTCTTCTAAAACTTTTTTACTTAGATCAACATCTCTTATAACAATTTCAAATTTATTTCCGTCTGAGTCACCAAGTTCTAGACGCTTTCCATCCTCAAAACCATATAATTTAATATCCTTTATTTTAATATTCTCTAATTTTTCTTTATGAACATCAACTGAAACCCTTTGCCTAGTAATAGCTCGTTTATCTTTTGTCCCTGCAAATCCAAAACTAGAAACACTAACACCTGTATGCTTAGCTAAAGTCATAAGTGCTCCAGTTGTATCCCAATTAAATTTCTCCATCCAAAAAACAGTATATTTTTTATCAATAGGTTTAAGTTTTTCGTGCATAGGAAAAACTTTCTTAGGAATTTCTTCAACTTTAAAATCAGATATTCTCTGTTTTATTCTTCCACCTATACCCTTTGTTTTCGTATAGAATTTATTACTCATTTAAATCACAAGCATACTTACTGTAAGCATATCTCTTATACCCAGCGCCAGTCCTAAAATAAGTATAATTATTTTTAAGAAATTGTTTAATTTCTTATCATCTGAATTTTTATCTAGAAGATATAATGCTCCCCAAACAAAAACTATTTTCAAAGGAAATATCATCCAAGGCATAAATGGAAGATTCAATAAAGAAGGCAAACTCTGGGCATTACAATATGCTCCCATAAGAACTCCTGTCAATACATGTTGTTCACAATATCCAAAAAAATTAATAGAAACAAAACTACTGCTTGCATCAACCAAATGTGCAATAATTATACCAGCATTTACTAGAGAAAGTTTACCAGACCATTTTTTATGTATACCAAAAAATACAATTCCCCAGAAACCTACAAGAGCTAAAATCATCAAAAGAGCATCAAAATTATTAATTCTTGTTAAAATTATATTATACAAAACAAATATAGAACCAATTGCACCCATTGTCAAATAATATTTTATTTTAAATAATTTTTCTATTACAAGGGAAACAAGTAAACTTACAAAAGTAATTGCGAATACAAAAAAGTATATTGGGGGAGAACAGAAAATCCAGCCTTCATATATTCCATGATCCCGCAAAGCACGAGTCCACCCACCATAAACTATAAATGGTAAAAGAGAAAGGAAAAAATACTTATCAATATTTATTTTATTTTTCTTTAAAAAATAATAAACTCCAAAACCTACTAGCGCAAGGATAATTCCATAAGTTAAAGTCGCCTCAAGAGTATAGTAACGGCAAAGCGGCTCTACAAATTTCTGGGAAAACCATTCTTCTAACATATTATCACATTACAAAAGTTTCAAATGACCTGTAACTTTATTTACTTTCTCATCTTCATCTGGTCCTACAGCTAGAGCAGTAACACTTCCAGATTCTATTTGAGTTCGACCAGCATCTCTAATTATAGTAGAAACAAGCTTTTCTTTCTTTGCTCTCTCATACAGCAAGAAAATCTCTTCCTCGCTAGAAACCTTAAGAATAACTTTTTTCATTCCCTCTGATTTCCAAGCGTCGATTCGAGCCTTACTGCTCCGTCCAACTCCCTCAACAGAAGCATGAGCAACTTGAGAGGCAATTTTACCCTTTCCCATTTTCAAATCTGTCCTAATAACAATAGCCTGTTTCATATACTCACCTATCTTTATTTCATATTTATAATACTTAATATAACTCTATTCATGGATTTTACAATACTAGTCAATTCACTAGGTCTAATAGGCTTAGCAATAGTCAATTTTCTATCATCCTCTATTCTCCCAATACCTTCTGAACCAGCTATTTTAGTAGCTACAAATTTCTATAGCTTAGAATTGGTTTTCATATTTACTATGATAGGTGCAATGCTGGGTTCAATATTAAACTACTATATAGGCTACACAGGAATACGAAAATTATTTTTCAATTTATTTGACAGAAACAAAAAACAAGAACGCGCAGCAAAGGCATGGATAGAGAAATATGGTCTATGGTCTTTATTCCTAGTTCAATGGATTCCTATAATCGGAGATCCGTTAATGATTGCAATTGGTGCAGTAAAAGTTGATTTTAGGAAATTCCTAATATTTCTTTTTTTCGCAGAGGCACTAAAGGCAGTAATAGTAATTTATCTAGGAACAATTCTATTTTCTCTGATATAGACTAAATGTTTTAACCATTAAGATCGAAGAAACTATCGCAGCTAAAGGAAATATAAAATACCCAATAGCAAATGCTTCATTTACAAGAAACAGTGCAGGAAACAATAACCCATTAACAGTAATTGGCATCCCAATTTTTATTTTTGTATTTACAACAGCATATCTTGCCATTCTAAGCAAACTACTTACCAAGAGAATTATAGAGGCAATATATCCAATTAATTCTGGAACAAGTATTGATATGAAAACAGCAGGTGCAGCTCCAAATGAAACCAAGTCAGCTAAATCAAGCATTTTACCATAATCAGTTGCACCATGTGTTCTTCTCGCTATTGGCCCATCTATAAAATCAAGAACAGCTGCAAAAACCAAACAACCAGATCCAATATAAAAATCACCTTTTATGAAAAAAAGTATAGCTAGGAATCCAAAAACAATATTTCCAATTGTAAAAATATCTGCTAACTTGAGATAATTCTTTATACTATATTTTTTCATACACAATCCACTCTATCTACCATGGCTCTCTTTTTAATTTCAACCAAAATCCAATAATATTTGTTAATCTGTGAAGTATTGGTGTTATAATAAACATTATTACTATCATCGCTGCACTCAAATCAATAAACCAGAATGATAGAAACAGTGCACCCATTAAAAAGTCCAGTTGATCTAAAAACGGAGCATCTGATCCACGGGGCATTCGGAAGCGTCTCTTAATAAAACTTCCAGCTAGATCTCCTAACAACGCTCCTAGTGGAATCAAAAACGCAGTCAAGAAAGTAATAACAGGCAATTCAATCCCATACATATCATTTATAGGAATTCTCAAATATGCTTCAGCCAGTCCAACTAACACTCCAACAAATAGCCCAAGAAAAAACCCTTCCCATGTTTTACCATCTCCAAGAATTCTCCACTCTTTGACTTTCCGCCCACCATCTATTGGTATCTTCCCATTAGCTATAGGGGGAAACATGTTTGCTGCATATGCTGGTAAAAGTACCCAAAGTGCAAATACAAACTCCATGACAATATCCATAAATAATCACTATATTTTCAAGTATATATGGTGCTCCTGTCGCGATTTTCTAACTTTTTTGCTGAATATTTATCGTTTTTTGATGAAGCTTTTTTCACCAATTTAACCAACAAAAAGGTTCTTTGAACGCGAGTCTCAAGGTCCGCAACCTCGTATTCTATCCAATCTAGACCAATCTTTCTTTTGGTTAAGCTTTTCTTTTCGAAAGAAAAGGTTAGCTATACTACAGGAGCGTCTCTTTTAATAATCTTTAAATACGTTCAAGCTCTTTAAATATCAATATTATTAGGTTGATAAAATGGAATTAAAATGTTCAAGTTGTGGAATCGGATTAGTAGGTCAGGAAAACTTTGTACAGTTTAAATGCCCTTCTTGCGGAGAAGTAAGTGTAATCCGGTGCAAACAATGTAAAACCCTATCTATAAAATACAAATGTGAAAAATGTGGATTTGAGGGACCTTAAATGGGAAAAGTAGGAATTGCTATAAAGGTCATGCCAGTAAATCCAGAAGTAGATTTATCTAAAATTCTAGAAAGCATCAAAGCAAAATATCATGTAGAAGATGCAAAAGAAGTTCCAGTTGCTTTTGGATTAAAATCTTTAGATGTTCTTATTCTTACACAAGACGCAGGCGGCACAGACAAAATAGAAGATTTTATTAAAGCTCTAGATGGTGTAAATAGTATTGAAATAGTTTCTGTTAGTGTAATTTAATAATCATAGAAATTTAGGAAGTGATAAACATCCATTGAATTGATATTCATTGGTTATTTATCTTTAGTGGAATTGGAGGAAGTGATAAACATGGTAGAATTCGAAACAATTAATGCAAAAGAAGTTCAATTTGGAAATAATAAATTCTTAGAAATTGCAAGAAAGCGAGCTAAAACAGAACAAGGCGAAAACGAGATAATAACAATCTCAAAAGGCTTTACAAGTCCTGACGGAAGCAAACGATTCAAAAATGCTCTAGGTTTTGAAGCTAGTGAAGAGACAAAACAAGCAATAATCGAAGCTTTACAAGAAATATAAATAGAGAAAAGCTAATCTAGTCTATGGTATTAGAATATCTACTGACTTTCAAAGAAAATCCAAAACATCTATTGATATCTGGATTTCTTTATTCAACAATAGCAATATTGATAGCTAGTTCTATTTTCCCTAGATCTCCTAGCATGGTTGTTGTAGCTTTCATGACTTTACCAGCTGTCTATATCTTTACACAATATTTCAAAGAACTTAGTTTAGAAGAACTAGAATCAAAAAACAGTTCAGAAATATTTAAAATGAATTTCAAATTAGCTGAAAATTATACATTTTTGTTTTTGGGAATGGCAATCGGAGTAACAGTTTGGTTTTCTCTTTTACCAAAAGAAATGCTTTCAAATATTTTCGCAGAGCAGATTTGGAACTTAGAGCAGATAGGCCGAGCAACTAGTCTAGGAACTGGTGCTGCAGTTGGACCAAACATATTAAATGAAATTGCAATTAACAACATAAGATTAGTTTTGCTTTGTTGCATACTTAGCTTCGTCTTCGGCGCAGGTTCTCTTTTCATACTTTCTTGGAACGCTTCGATAATTGGAGTTGCAATGGGAAGTATAGTTTACAGATTAAAAGTTGCTGAAGCAGCAACTGAGTTTGCATTTTTCAACGGTATCTTTATGGGACTCGCCTATTTTACCCTCCATCTAATACCAGAAGTGCTCGCCTATTTTTACGGAGCGATCGCAGGAGCTTTCATCTCAATGGCTGTCATGCGTTACAGGCCTTTCTCCCCAGAATCAAATAAACTGTTAACTCTAGCCGGAGGCCTATTCCTAATAGCAATTGCATTCATACTTGTCGGAGCATTTATTGAAGTCTTTATATCTTATAACATCCAAACTTTCTTACAGTGATTCTATATGACAATTTCTAAATCTATGAAAATAGGACAGGTGTTAGCAGATTATCCAGAAGCTATCCCAGTTTTAATGGGTGCTGGTATCGGTTGCGTCGGTTGTCCGAGTGCTCAGTCCGAAACAATCGAAGAAGGTTTTAAAGCACACGGACTTTCAGACAAGCAAATAGATGAAATAGTTGCTGCTATGAATAGTGCAGTGAAAAAAGAAAAAAGGTGAGGACAATCGGAGTAAAAATTACCTCTCTTATCGAAAGACGACAAATTTCTCTTGAGTACTTATCAAACAAGAAAATAGCTGTCGACGCTTATAATTGGATTTACCAATTTCTCTCTACGATTAGACAGATCGACGGAACTCCGTTAATGAATAGTTCTGGAGAAGTTACTTCCCACTTATCAGGTTTATTCTATCGAACAACTCGGTTAATGAAGTTGGGCATTAAACCAGTTTATGTTTTTGACGGAACACCTCCAGCTTTCAAATACGTTCTCGCAGAGCGTCGGGAGAAAAAGCAGGAAGCCCGTGCTAAGTGGCGCGAAGCATTAGACAAAGGCGACCTAGTCGCTGCTAAGTCTGCAGCGCAAGCAACTAGCAGGCTCACTCACGAAATAAAACAGCAGAGCAAAGAATTGCTAACTCTATTAGGCCTTCCAGTTATCCAAGCACCTAGTGAGGGCGAAGCACAGTGTTCGCACCTATGTGCTCAAGGAAAAGTTTTTGCAACTGCATCTACTGACGCCGACTCGCTTTTATTTGGATCCACTCGTTTAATTCGCTACCTAAACATGACAGGCAAGCGTAAAGTAGCTGGAAAAAATATTTACATGGATATTAAACCAGAGATAATTGAACTAAAAGATTTACTAGATTCAACTGGTCTAACTCGTAAACAACTAATCATTGTAGGAATGTTAATTGGAACTGACTTTAATCCAGGTATCCGCGGTTACGGACCAAAAAAAGCTCTTAAGTTAGTCAAACAAGAGAAAACTCTCTCAGCTGTTTTGAAAAAAGTCGAGTGGGTTGGACCTGAACCAGAAACAGTTTTTAATTTTTTCATGTCTCCCCCAGTTAAAGATTTTGATATTGAGTTTTCTTCTGTTAAAAAAGAAAAAATATTAAAAATGCTAGTTGACAAGTTTGAATTCTCACAAGAAAGAATTGAGAAAGTTTTAGGCGAAGTAACTAAAAAACAAAAATCAGGTCTTGGTAGATTTTTTTGATCTCTTAAAAAATTTAAATATTGGAGGATATTCAGTTTCTTGTATTTCTGGACGCATTGTTATTAATTTTCCATCATCATCAAAAGTTTTATACCCATCTCTTGTTTTATCTGTATTTTCATCATAATTAAGATGTTTAGCAATAAACCAATTAACACCCCCCACTACAAATGATATATAATAATTTCCTGTTGCAGCCAATCCAACTGCAACTAAATCAAATGCTCCAGATATTCCATTTATTATTTTAGCTTTTCTATAAATTGGTGCATATGAATTACCTATTCCTTGACTTACAGCTTGTTCATTTCTATTAGAATATTCCATATGGGAGTTTACCTGACTAACACCAGGAATACAATCAATAATATGTGTAGTAACGTCTTTTTTCCAGCTTTCTCGTGTATGATACTTTATTTTTTTCATAATAGTTCATGGAATGCAAAGGTACTTAAAGTGTATTATCAATTAATAATATGGATTTCAGAGAACTAGTAACTTTTATTCCAAACAAGCGCGAGCCAATTCACAATTGGTATTATTATAAAGAAGGATATTCTCGAGGCTTAACAGAATATTTTATTGAGAAGTGGAAAATTAACAATACACATACTGTACTTGATCCATTTTGTGGAGTTGGAACAACTTTACTAACATGCAAACAGAACAGCATTCCTTCTACAGGAGTCGATGTTTCTCCTCTAACAGTTTTAACATCTCAAGTAAAAACAACTGACTACAACCTAGAAGAGCTAGAACAATTGGTCAGCGAAGCACTCTCTTGGAAATTCACAACACCAACCACTCTGCCGAGCGATAAATTTTTCAAGCGTGCTCTTTCTAAGAGCGCTCTCAGCGATATAATTTTTTACCGAAAAAAAATATCCCGAATCAGTGACAGAAAAATGCAAAACTTTCTTTTACTCGCGCTAATTGATTCTGCTTTCCGAGGTTCTTATTTGCGAAAAGACGGATCAGTTATTAAAATTAAAAAAGAATCAAAAGCTCCTGTGGGAAAACTCTTCAAATACAAAATCCGCCGAATGCTTAAAGAATTAAGAAAAGCAAAGTTACCGAAAACACCTTGCACTGCTCGAGTAGGCGACGCGCGCAAACTTGACCTTCCAGATAATTCAATTGACTTTGTAATAACTTCTCCACCCTACCTAAACAAAATAGAATACAGTCAAATTTACAAGTTCGAGTACTCACTATTCCTAGATCAACCAAAATCAAAAATTTCTGGTTTCACAGGAAAGTTCGCAGCTACTGACCAAACAATAGATATGTACTTTGACGAGTTGCAAAGAGTGTTGGAAGAGCTGTACCGAGTTTGTAAATCCGGAGCAAAATTAGCAATAGTTATCGGGGGCGGTTGTTTTCCAGATAAAGCAATTCTAGTAGACGAACAGCTAGCAACACTTGCAAATACAGTTGGCTTTACAGTTAGCGAAACAATTATCGCTCGCAATTCTTGGTGTACTAAACGCAGAACAGAGAAAGTCGGTCCTATCCGCGAGAGTATTGTGCTTCTCGAAAAGCCTTAAATATTTGCTTGATGAAGTGATCTTATGGTGTTCAACACTTTATCGACTGTACAAGTTGAACAGCCTGTACAACTTGAGAAAATGGAGGTAAATTGTACATGAAAATACCTAAACTAACTCGAAAAGATTATACAGCAATCGGAGTATTATTTTTATTTGTAATTATAATGGCTGTCCCAATTTATCTGCGGTCAGGTGATTGTGAAGTCGCACAAGCAGGTTACACTTGCGATTCTGCAGAAAACGTAATGATTGAGAACTGTGAATATTGGGCAGAATACAGTTGCGACACTAGCGCCGACGTCTCCCTACCACAAATAGAATGGTACATAGGAAACTTATGTGAAATCTACCGAGATAATCACAACGGTGGTTTCGACTGTTCTAACTTAGTAAGTGCTTGCAATGCAATAAGTGGAAAAGATTTGTGTTAAATAATAAATAATGTCCCAAAAATTATTAATAAAATTCCCATAAGTTTCAATAAGAAGTTTTCTTTTGCTAAATCCTCTTTGATTATATGTGGAGCAAAAATACTGATTAGCGTCGCAAACAAAAGTACAAACAGAGGTTGTATCGCTCCAACAGTTGCTATTAACGAAGCAGATCCCAGACTAAGAGCCATAATATTAAACAAACTACCAATCTTAGCAATAATCTGACTTACTAGATATGTTAACAAATATTTTTTTCTAAGGTTAAAGAATTTTAAAGTATTTGTCCTTGTAGTTTTTTTACTAAAAAGTAAAAATGAAAATAAAAATTGTCCAACAGAAACCCAGAAAAATAATGATATGAAATCAAAATTACCTAAAATAAATTTTCTAATCAAAAGTGTTATTGAATAAACAATTGCAGTTAAAATCGCATATTTAACAGGGGCATGCCAAGAAAAATTTCTAACATTTTTAATAGACATTACAAGTCCACCGATAACAACTAGAACAATACCAGCATAATTTATTAGAGAAAGCCTTTCAGCTAAAAAAATTGCAGCTAAAACAGCAACAAAAATAGGACTTGTTTTCATAATAGGTAATGCACGAGAAACATCTCCACTATTAACAGATTTTGAATAATAGATTAAGGTTATCAATCTAGGTGCAGATACTAGAATTCCTAATATCATCCAAGGCATCTCAAAAGAAAATTCAAAAAATAATAAAATAGGCACAATAATAAGAATACTACTTATACCCATCACAAAAGCTAGTGCATATGGATCAATTTTTTTAGTAGAAAGAAAATATTTATCAACAACATTTGACAATCCCCAGAAAACTACACCTAAAACCGCTAATATGAACCATTCCATACTGGAATAAAGAATAACCAGAAATAAAAAGGAAAAGGAAAGAGGTGGCAGAAGCTTTAAATACCTTCACCTGCCTATAATTTCGTTATCGGTGAAAGGTATGTTAGGAACACAATGATATCATTGGATGAAACTTAGTTCCTATGCTGATTCGGCGACGATATGATGCTATTTCTGTTTGATCTCAGATCAAACATTCACCTGTTTTTATCAAAAAAACAGTTTTCACAAATTATACTCATAGGTTTGGTAAACTTCGGTTTACATTCCCCTACGGGATGCGACTACCGTACGCGCATATAATATAGGCCAGATGACATCAAGTAACGCGGCTGAAGCGAAAGCTAATGAACTGCCACTGGGGTAATAGATGGCCACCCGGACGAAAGTCCACCGCAATGACACAAAGGGTTTTACTGTCTTTGGAGCGGCAAAAAATTCATAACCGTGCATACTGCAAAGTGATGCCTTGTAGTAGTAGGGTATTATGTGACAACACAAAAAGGTTGAACACCTACAGAGTGGTTTACCACGATGACGACAAAACTATCACAATTGTCACTTAGCAATAATATTGCAATGATGCCATGCAGAAGTGTTGAGGTATAGGCCTAAAACATCACGCTAACTGGTGGATGACTCGGCTCAAGAGGCGATGAAGGTCGTAGCAAGCTGCGATAAGTCTGGGCGAGGCGCAAGCAGCCTTTGAACTCAGAATTGCCGAATGTGTCCTCATGTTATTTTCGAATAACATTCCAGATACCCTGACAACTCCGGTTGTTAAGAATTTGGAAAGCTAACCCGCTGGATTGAAGCATCTTATTAAGCGGCGGAAGAGAAAGCAATAGCGATTCCGTTAGTAAAGGCGATTGAAGACGGAAGAGAGCAAACCGAATCCATCCAGAAATGGAATGGAAATGTGGAGCCATGTATACCTTATTCTTTTGATCTGAACTTACTTGGAACAGTAGATCATAGAGGGTGATAGTCCCGTAAGAAATAAAGAAAAGGTAATTGTGGAAAAGAGTACTGTACATTTGGTATTGTGCAGGAAGATGGCAGACATCAACTGCTAACTCTAAATACTCCTTGAGTCCGATAGAGAACTCAGTAAGGTGACTGAAAGTTGAAAAGTATCCTTCGCAGGAAATGAAAAGATCCTGAAACCAGTTAGTAATAGTCAGGTGTGGCATGAAAGGTGATTCTAGGAAAGAACAAGTCGTGAGACTTTAGTATGACTAGGATTTTACAGTGTCACACCGTCCGTTTCGAATTCAAACGAAGTGTTCAGCTTCCATATTCTGTTTTAACCTGCTTCGCAGGTAGATACTAAAGTATCTAAAAACAGATAAGGAAGCTTCACTAAATAACAAAAATGAAAATTAAAAATTTTCATCAAAAAATAAAATTAGACGAAAATCTATCATATCTGATAGGTTTTATAATGGGTGATGGTAATCTTGGTGGAAGCTATATAATACGAGCTGTTGAAGAAAATAGAGAATTCCTAGAAAACATATATTGTAAGAAATTCTTTACTGTTTTCAATGTTAAAAAGAAAATTTATTTCGACAAATTCAACAATTCATATGTAGCATATATTCATTCTAAGAAAATCTGGAATTTTCTTAAAGAATTAGGAATACCATCAGGAACAAAATCTAGAATAATATCTGTACCGGATATAATATCGAATGATGATAAAATTCTATCATCTTTCATATCTGGAATATTCGATGCAGAAGGTTCCGTAATAACAATGAAAGATTCTCACCATAAAAATGGATATTTGCGTATTCAAATGAAACTTCACAATAAAATAATAACTGAGCAAATCCATTCAAGTCTATTAAAATTTGGAATAAAATCAAAATTATATAATTATGAAGATTTTTCCATGATACAAATAAATGGAAAAAAGAATGGTTTATTATTTTTTGATAAAATCAATTTTGAGCATCCAAATAAAGTGAAAAAGATACGAGCATTTCTTTGACGAAAAACACGTGGCAGGGAGTATATTCTCGTGGCGAGGTTAAAATTTTGTAGCCAAAGCGAAAGCGACAAGCCCGCAGTTTACAAGGGGCGCGGTATGAAAGTGCCGGAAGTCACGGGATTATGACCCGAACCCTCTTGATCTATTCCTGGGCAGGATGAAGTGTGGCGAAAGCTGCATGGAGGTCCGCTACCGGTGCTATCACTAAGTGCTCGGGTGACCTGGGAATAGGGGTGAAAAGCCAATCGAAAGAGGTAATAGCGGGTTCCTTTCGAAATGTGTGTCAGCACAGCCTTGATGGAGATAGATAGCGGGGTAAAGCACTGATTGGGGAGTTGAGGAAAGAAATTTCCGGCTTGCCTGTCAAACTAATAATCTGCTATCGTCGAAGAAGTCAGGAGTGAGGGTACTGGGGTAAGCTCGGTATCCGAAAAGAACTGAAACTAGCCTATGGTTAATGTCCCTCAGTGTAAACTAAGTCACAAAGATGGTGTTAATCCGAAAACAGAGGGGAGGTAGGCTCAGAAGCAGCCATCCTATAATCAACGCGTAACAGCGGACCCTTCTAGGGTTAATGCGTCCAAAATGGACGGGAGTAAGTTTACCACAGAGACCATAGATATCGAAAGATATAGTGTAGAGAGGCGTACTGCATGGGCAGAAGTATCTGTGTAAGCAGGTATGGACCGTGTAGTAATGAGAATCCTGCCAATAGTAGCAGCAAAGTTGGGTTGGAAACCCAACCGCCGAAAGAGCAAGAGTTCCCCGACAACGTCAATCGGTCGGGGGTTAGGCAGTCCTAAGACTACTCTTAACTGACGTAGTCGATAGGGAAGCGCGTTAATATTCGTGCCCTATGAACATACATGCGGCAACGCAAGAAATCTTGGGGACACTTTGGGATATGCGATGTAAGCTAAGCAATTAACACTGGGAAGTTCTGTCATAGAGAGAACCAGTCAAAGTTGCGATGGCCCTGGTGCAAACTGGGGTTCAGCAAATTTCCAGAGTCCATGAAAACCCAATTTTCCGGATTGTTCATAACTGTATTCAGAACCGACGCAGGTGACTCTCGCTGAGAAGGCGGTGGTGTGATGGGATACATCAGTTTAGGGAACTCAGCAATCTAGCCCCGTATCTTTGGTAGAAGGGGTGCCTACCTAGTGATAGGTAGGTTGCAATAACAAGGGGATGGCGACTGTTTAACAAAAACGTAGCCGGTTGCTAGGCAGAAATGCTTTGTATAACCGGTGAGTCCTGCCCAGTGCGAGTGTGTTAAAATCGGTTTCAACCGATCCAAGCCCTCGTAAACGGCGGCGGTAACTCTGACCGTCTTAAGGTAGCGTAATCCCTTGCCGATTAATTGTCGGCCCGCATGAATGGATTAACGACTGTCCCGCTGTCCCAAACTGATACCCAGTGAACTTGCTATTGTGGTGCAAAGGCCACAGACCCTCAATGGGAAGAGAAGACCCCGTGGAGCTCTGCGGCAGCCTGTCGTTGTTTCTCGGTTTTTCTTGCATAGAGTAAACAGGAGTTGTTTGAAGCTATGG